>Ga0209184_1000177_pt1 | contig 83008 bp, 83 predicted proteins | sample EN8Hudsemesocosm_2_FD_184627 | JGI IMG/M metagenome (GOLD analysis project Ga0209184, IMG submission 184627) | Methane-oxidizing microbial communities from mesocosms in the Hudson Canyon - EN8C Hudson Canyon (SPAdes) (version 2) | ecosystem: Environmental > Aquatic > Marine > Cold seeps | place... | reverse complement strand
ATAACAGCTAATTCTACGTCATAAAGACGCCTATCAATTTTAGTAACCATAGTATCTAACTTCTTTTTGTTTTCAATATAAATCAGTCACTTATGTTAAGTCTAACAACCCAACCTTCCCATAAAGCGTCATTATGTCGCTTTATGGGAAGGTTGGGTCAGTTAAGCACAAAACTTAAACTTACTATTTTTCAATCACTTAAGTTCAATACATTCCCCTTTTGCGACTTAATGTCGTATATCTGGTAAAACAATTATTACTTTAAACCTACATCAGTACTACTTGTCCATACAAACAGATAACTACAGTGGATGCTTGATGGGGCCTTAGAGGTTCAGGATGTTTACAGTTTCGGAATTTTTTTATGAGTGTAATCACTATGCCGAGTTCGACATCACTTCGTTACTATGATGCGTTTAACTCAAAATTACGTGCTATATCATAGATACTGTAAGGGCCGCTTTTTGCTCACTAACCCTCATTCGCACGTATCTAAAATTGAGCTAACTCTCTTATTCAAGTGCAATGATTGACCGCTTTCTTTGAGCGAACTTGAGACGGCAAATATTGGTTACGCAATAACAGAAAAGTTGATACTGAAAGCGTAATAAATTAATCACTTCATTGCATTTTATAGCATGGGTAAGTAGTAACGCTAGGCCGGTTTATCTATAAAAAATTAATAAACTCAACCTGTTCAGCTAATGTTCAGGTTCATCTTGTTAAGGTGAATTCATGTTTACAGCAACGTTAATCACCATTTACAAGGATCCAAATTATGAACAAATTAATCATTCCTACTATTCTAATCTCACTTACCTTATCACCTGCTACTTGGTCAAAAGGGCGATACCTAACAAGTCATCATAAAAACAGTGACTGGGCAAAAGTCACCAAAGTAGAAAGCATCACTCGCACTGTTGAACATAATACGCCAAGTGAAGTCTGTTGGACGGAACAAACCCGATATGATCACTCTTCTAATAATAGTGATGATTATACGGGCACCATCGTTGGCGGCATTATCGGCGGTGCGCTGGGCAATGCCGTTGGTCATAAAAAGAAAAATAAAAAAATTGGTACCGCCATAGGCGCCATATTAGGGGCAACTGTTGGGCACGATATTTCATCAAGAAATCGCTCGCATCATCCTGACAGGCCTACTTATCGAGACAAGCGTCATTGTGAAACTCGCGATCACATTACTTACGAACAAGAAGTGGTAGGCTATCATGTATGGTATCGTTACTTTGGTAACGAGTATAAAACTCGAATGAGCCATAAGCCTAGTGATAAAATTAAAGTACGCGTTAGAGTTGAGCCCTATTAATTTAAATTTGTACCCCATATCGGAACGAAAATATCATGTCAGCAAACACCCCAAACCAACCGCTAAAAAGGCGTCTGAAGCCAAGCGATAATCATGTAGATAGCAAGCTTATTTACTGTGTACTGGGGTTATTTTCTCTTTTTAATACCGGCTCAACTTGGGCTTCTGATCATAGACCTCACAGGCAGCAAACAACTGTATTAGTGAGCCAAAGTAATACCCTGAGCCCTGAAGAGGCTACTGAAATTGCCAGGCAGGGCCGAGAGATACAGGTCTTAAAAGTAAAAAAAAATAACACGCCCTTAGGGCCTATTTTTCGAGTAAAGCTACTCACTAAAAAAGGGCACGTAAAATACGTCAATGTCGATGCCATCACGGGAAAAATTGTCCACAAACCAAAATAGGCCTAGACATAATCCATGAGAATTTTGATAGTTGAAGATGAAGACAAACTCAGAGGGCAGTTACTCAGCGCACTACAAGATAAAAAGTATGTCGTTGATGTGGCAAAAGATGGTGAGGAAGCGCTGCACTTAGGTCAAGAATATGATTTTGACCTCGCTATTGTTGATCTCGGATTACCAAAGATTAACGGCGTTGAAGTGATTGAACGCTGGCGCGCAAACAGTATCGCCTTCCCGATTATTATTCTCACTGCACGAGGAAACTGGGAAGACAAAGTAGAAGGTTTAGATGCCGGCGCCGATGATTATTTGGTCAAACCTTTTCATTTAGAAGAGCTGTTTTCCAGAATTAAAGCCTTGCTCCGGCGATCAACAGGGCATGCTCACCCTGTTATTCACTTCGCTAACAACACTCTTGTTTTAGACCTGTCTGGTAAAAAAGTAAGCGTAGATGGGCGAGCCTTAGAATTAACCGCTTATGAATACAATACCCTAGAATATCTCGTGCTTCATCGAGGAAAAACGATCACCAAAACGGCATTAACCGAGCACCTATATGACCAAGATTTTGATCGAGACAGTAATGTGATTGAAGTTTTTGTCGGTCGACTGCGTAAAAAAATCGACCCAAATAACACGCTAAAACCGATTTGTACGGTGAGAGGCCAAGGTTACCGTTTTGAACTATTACCTGACAATTAAAAACCGGCACTGAACCGCTGAGGGATTACACTCAACAAATAGCCCATTATGAAAATAAACACCTTATGACCCACGCCCATTTCTATTCCGTAAAACACTCCATACTGGGGCGATTGCTACTTGCAACGTTAGTTTTATTGCCCTTGTTTTGTGGCTTGTTAGGCTGGTCATTGGATAAGGCGTTTACATCCAGCACGCATGCCAATGAAAAAGCGAAACTCACGCTTCAGGTTTATTCACTCATTGCATCCGCAGAGCTTGAACAAGACTCATTATGGTTGCCTGAACATTTTACAGATGACCGACTCAATCAGGCATCATCTGACTTATTTGCGGTCGTTTTTTCAAAAGACCCCTACACGCTTATCTGGCGTTCAAAATCAGCGATAAAGCTTAAAGTACCTGCATCATGGAAAGCGACCGAGATACAACCTGGCAGCGCAGTGTTTGGCGAGGTGGGCAACTCGCAAGATGAACTATTTTTTTTGCAATACCATGTGGTTTGGGAGGGGGATGGCGAGGTAGAGCGCTCATTTCAGTTTGTAGTTTTCGAGCGACAGGACCGAGTAAATCAACAAATAAAGGCTTATCGACAAACCTTATGGGGCTGGTTAATCACCATCGCAATTTCTATAACATTGGTGCAGGTGTTGATATTAAAATGGGGGCTAAAGCCAATAAAGGCGGTCTCAGATGATCTATCACTAATACAGCAGGGTAAGCAGAACAAACTACACGGTAGTTACCCATTAGAATTAGAAGAAATGACCAACAGTATCAATACCCTCTTAAGTAACGAGGCTGAGCAACGTAAACGCTATAAAAAGACCTTATCAAACCTAGCGCATAGCTTAAAAACGCCTTTGGCCATTATGCAGGGAAGTTTAAAACCAAATAACTCCGCACAAAATGCCGAGCTAGCTGAACAGATAAACCGTATCGACCAAATCGTTAGCTATCAGTTGAAAAAAGCCATTAGTGTGCCCCTTAACCCCTTTTCAAATACTATCCCCTTAAAAACCAACTGCCAAAAAGTAGTCGCAGCCTTACACAAAGTTTACCGAGATAAGCCCACGAATGTGGTCATGGACATCCCTGAAGACCTCACTTTTAAAGGAGAAAAAGGCGATTTGATGGAAATCCTCGGTAACTTGATCGACAATGCTTTCAAATACGGTAAAGGCAAAATACACATTGAAGCTTCGCCGATAAACAAAAATGGGTTATCGCTAGTGATTGAAGACAATGGTAATGGCATTGCAACCGAATACAGAGAAAAACTACTACAACGCGGTGAACGAGCGGATACCACACAAATAGGGCAAGGTATCGGCCTATCTGTTGTGGCAGATATTGTCAGTAGTTACCAAGGTAGTATAGAGATAAACCAATCCGACTTAGGCGGCGCCTTGGTAACCGTAAGCCTTTAAGCCCTACCTTGTAGCACAGTGTTCTGGGTCACCTAGATGATAACGCTGAGCTCTCGGAGAAAGGGCTTTTATCCTTACGATCCGCGATGCTCAGGTTTTATTATTTAGAGGGGCTCACTTCAATTTCTTAGTAACACTGGACTAAAATCATTAGGATTATTAGTCTTTTGATTTATTCCAAACATCACTGTTTACTTGTTCTTTCGGCGCTGGAGCTGCTTCTGGCTCTGAAGCACTGCTTTCAGAAGGCTCCGCTGGCGCTTCAGTGGTTGGCTTTTTATATTTCATTTCCATACCTTGCAAAAAGCGTCGCAGCATTTGATCTTGCAGTCTACGGTAATGCTTGTGACCTTCTTTGCGGAAAAAAGCAGTCAGTTCAGACTTGCCCAATTCCATCTCTGCTAAAGCCATGATCGCTAACACATCATCGTCAATCAGATTTAGAGCAATCTTTAATTTACGCAAAATAATATTGTTACTAATGCGTGACTCAGGCGCTTTTTGTGGCCCCTCTTTCTTTCCTCTAAGTTTATTAATTAAACCGTTCAGAAAAATCGCCATATTCCGATCACTACAATTTTGAAAATCTGGATCTTCATCTTTTTTAAGCCAAACACTCATTTGCTCTCGCGTGACCACTGTATCTGCCAGTGCCCATATCGCAATCATCGTTTTATCATTAAAATCGAAGGTATAACGAATACGGCGTAAAATATAATTATTAGTCATGCTTGCTCTGATACTCTTTTGAGGTTTGGATTATGTGTAGCTTACCACGGTAAAGGCTCAACGCGTGACTGCCAATCCATTGTGGATAGATCCTCGGCTAAATTTTGCGTTAGCTCAATCGTTTTTCGCCAAGACGCAATTCTATCAGTATCTGCCAAGTTCAAGAAGTCATGTCTATCAGGTATTTTTCGGTAGGGTAACTGTGCGATAAACGCATCGGATGGCACCAGCATAATCGTTTTCGCATAATTATCGTGACTAGGTGAGCGCCAGCTTAAACGTTTATCAAACCATCCCGGCGCGGGTTGTTTAGAAAAGTGCGGGTACAGTACAAAACCATCTTCAGGCAGTAAGGGTAAATCGAAACCATAATCGGTAATGCCGCCATCTTGATATTTGCCTTTTCCTGCCACATTATCAACGCCATTAATTATCATCGGAATCGCGCCCGTTGATAGGATCGCATCTTCCATATTACTGGCGGTAAGCGGCGCATAACGCGTTGGCAAATCATTCAATGCACTGGAGGGAAAATGCTCTTTCGGGTGGTGCATCACCAAACGGGTAAACTGCCAAGCTAAACTCTTTCGATTAACGGCATTTAAAATGGCGGCTGCGCCATAACCCAAACCTTTGACCAATTTATTATTTGCACGCGTTAAACCATGACATTGCGTGGTGATCAAGTTCATTCGCATATAAGGGTGATCAATAATGTCATGACTACCTTTCTCCCCTAATAGCGTCTGAATGATCTTGCGACAGGTACTGAGCACCTCTTGCCCACTGGGCTTGGCGGAGTAGCATTGTTCGACATACGCTTCTGTTAGTCGTTGATGCGCTTCATTCCCCCCCATTGCGTAACTGGCCATTCTCCAAGCCCCGGCGGAGGTCCCCAATAAATGTAAGGGTTTATCCCGGTTCTTAAAAAAATGATTGATTAGGAAGTCATCAATGCCATGCAAAACTAGCCACTTTGGCCCACTCGATGCCCCTAATAGCATTGAAATGTCATCAGCCTTTAATCCGTTTGATTGAATATGTTCTAACGCTGTTGCGCCTGCATAAACCTTTAATGGCATCTCATTTAATTTCATCATCCTGCCCTTCTAGTATCCATATAACGATATCAGGTCTATTTGTATCAAGTTCATCTATACATAACGAGATATTTCAATTATTTTTTTTGGAACTATCTTTTTCATTCATATCTTTACACCGTAAAGCATTATTTCTGCCATAATTCTAATCAGGGATATTCATTTGCGTTAAATACAACCTTACCTAAATTCTTTTTACGATAAATGCAGGATAATAAAATGAGTTTCAAAAGCTTAGAAGTTACCGTCGAAAACTACATTGCTCACATAAAACTGAATCGCCCAGACGCATTAAATGCGATGAACATCGATTTCTGGCAAGAGCTACCGGCAGCGGTTCGAGAGATTGACCAGCAGGCTGAAGCTCGGGTAATTGTAATATCTTCAACTGGGAAGCATTTTTCGGCGGGCATGGATTTATCTGTATTTACCTCATCAAATAGCATACCGATGACGGGTGACCCTTCACGTATGGCTGAAAATTTACGACGCGCCGTGCTAGAACTTCAAGAAACATTTAATGTGCTTGAAAATGCTCGTATCCCAGTATTGGCTGCTATTCATGGTGGTTGCATCGGCGGTGCGATCGACATGGTAAGTGCATGCGACAGTCGTTATTGCACGGAAGATGCCTTTTTCACCATCAAAGAAACTCAGTTAGGCATGACTGCAGACCTTGGCACCTTGCAACGTCTTCCTCATTTAATTCCACAAGGCGTGATGAGAGAGCTCGCGTATACCGGAAGAAATTTTGATGCCGCCGAAGCAAAAGATATTGGTTTGGTGAATAAAGTATTCGCAACACATGAAGCCATGCTTGAAGGGGTTATGGACGTCGCACAGCTGATCGCACAACAGTCACCTGTTGCCGTTGCGGGCTGTAAAGAAATGATCAACTATAGCCGCGACCATAGTGTTGCAGACAGTCTGAAGTATATGGCCACTTGGCAATCAGGCATGTTCCGCCCACAAGATATGATGAAGTGCTTTGCCGCAAAAGCGCAAAAGACCTCACCTGAATTTGACCCAATATTTCCAATTAAGCCCTTATTTACTTAAGTCGTTTTCTACCCGTTGTTTCCACCTATCGTTCCAACTTAAGTCACATTCAGTAAATATTGCTGCCTACTCAAGCAAATAAGAGTAGGCAGCCCTTCCCCTTCAAGATAAAATCGTTCCCTCTTTTAACACACACTCAGGCTCAGCAGTAAATGTTTCCAGTTCGAGATGACAACCCCCAGATCAATAAACCTATTGCCACCTATATTATTATTGGGCTAAACATTGCGGCATGGATTTTATTGCAAGGCGCGGGAATGGGCGACCAACTCAACATCTCTGTGTGCCAGTTTGGCTTGATCCCTTCCGACCTTTTTGCATCTGATTTTTCTAGTGCTGGTCACCAAGCCTGCTCAGGTGGCTCTGGTTGGTTTGGTGTTTTCAGTTCAATGTTTATGCACGGTAGCTGGATGCACATTATTGGTAATATGTGGTTTCTTTGGGTGTTCGGTGACAATATTGAAGATTCAATGGGTTCAATCCGCTTCGCAATTTTTTATATCCTGAGTGGTCTCTTGGCCGCTGCGGCCCAAGTAATCTCTCAACCAGACTCTATGATCCCAATGGTGGGCGCTTCAGGCGCTATCGGCGGCGTAATGGGTGCGTACATCATGTTGTTCCCTCGCGTTAAAGTGCATATGCTGGTTTTTATTATGATCATTCGCGTACCTGCCGTTGCGATGCTGGGCTATTGGATTGCTGTTCAAGTTATGGGAGGCATTTCTTCAATGTCTGCATCAGGTGGCGGCGTCGCTTTTTGGGCTCATGTGGGTGGTTTTGTCGGCGGCGCTTTTCTTGCCTTAGTCTTTAAAGATGACGAACTACTGCTTAACCACCCCTATCATGGTTGGAAGAAGCAAGAAGAACCCGAAAATATCTGGAACGACCCAAGCAATCGACAATAAGCCCTATAATCAAAATACCCTTATGAATAAAATTGAATCAATACATAAACAGTATCTTGTCTGGCTTATTTTAGGCCTGAGTTGCATTCCTTACCTAATCTTGCAACAAAAAGGGCTTGAGGGGATTTCGGAATGGTTTGTGCCGACTAATGCGAGTGAGTTATTTTCACCCTTTGCGCCTTGGCGGCTGTGGACCCCAACCTTCGTTCATTACACCCTACCGCACTTAGCCACTAACCTATATTTGTGGTGGTTATTCGCCTCAAAAGTAGAAAAAGAGTCTCGACTCGAACTGGTTATTATTATGATTGTTTCAGCAGCCGCTGCGAACCTATTACAATGGTGGTTAAAAGGCCCTGATTTTGGCGGTTTATCTGGCGTTGTTTATGCTTTAATGGCCTACCTATATTTAATGCATCGCTTTGCAGGCAAAACACACTACAAAATAGATACGAATCTTTGCTTACTCATGCTAGCGCTCATTCCTTTATCAGCTTTACCGGCTTTTGGAATGTTAGGTAGCCTTGCAAACTTTGCTCACATTGGTGGTTTAGTTAGCGGTGCCTTGCTAGCTGGGATTTATCTTGCCATGATCGCCTTTATTTCTAACGACACCACTCAAGACAAAAAAGAAGAACACTCCGAATGAATGAACTCAGTACTGTAACAGACAATCAAACTCAGCAAACACCGGCATTACGTCCCATGAACATGAGTGACTTAGTCAAAGTGGTTAAAATCATTCATGCCCACGATGAAGATGATGGTGAAGCAGCAGAAAAAGATTATCTTGATAATGGTGTCGAAAACCAATTTGTACTGGAACAGTCTGGGAAAATTATTGGCGTAACAGGTTATAGAGCAATCAGCGGAACTGACCAAACAGCTTGGTTAACCTGGACTTACTTAGATGAAGCATACCACGGTAAAGGTTATGGCAAGTCCATGGTATCAGACTTACTCGACAACCTGCGTAGCCTAAATGCACGCAAAATTTTCACCAAGGTATCAGATTACGAAGACCCTGATGAAGGTAAGATCTACGAGCGCGCGCTTAAAACATACCAATCTTTAGGTTTTAAAGAAGAAATCATTAGTTATGATTTTTACGATGAAGCAGAAAATCAAATTATTCTCGGCCTTCATCTTCGCCAAGAAGATAGCGATTTTTCAGAAGAAGAAATCCAAGTTGCCGAAGAGAAACCTATTATTCGCTTTGATGGTTTATATGAAATTTCTGAAACTGAGGGTGCTTACGCTTTCTCATGGGTGGTAAAGGATACAAAAAAATTATTCGGTAAGCGAAATTTTACCGAAGAAGACCTTCGAATAGGGCTTGAATCCGTTAAAAACGCCGGCGGACGTAAAACTTTTTTGACTTTCCCATCAAATCTCCCTTTAATCCATAAGCCGTTACAAGCTGCTGGATTTAAATACGTTGGCCGCTTAGAAAATTATTACGAACAAGGCGTGCATGAATTTCACTTTACTCATGACCTAAACAATCTCTAAATGCTTTAAAATAGCAAACTTTGAGAAAAGTCATGAGCACACAAATTATAAGGAATAGGTTTAACAATGAGTAATACGGTTATTAAATACGGTTTAATTGCAGCAGTACTTGGCGGCGTATATTTATACAGCAACAATAACAGCGGCCCAGCTTTCGTTGAAGAAGAAATTGATTTAAACCTGGCATTAGATATTACAGTCGAAACGCTGCATTCATACAGTGATAGCCTAGGTGAAACAAAACCAGAAGGTGATGCAGCATTTTTAGGTTTTGCTGAAAAATTAGGCACCAACTATAACCTTGCTCAACCACCTCTTTATAAAGAGCAAATTGGTGTTAGCCCTCAAGAAGACGCGTCATTAATGGCTTTTAGTGATACCAACATGAACCGCTCTTGGGAAGAAGGTGAAGCGGTATTATTCAAAATCGAAATCGATGGTGAGCAATCTCGTATTATTGCGTCTAGCAACAGCGGTGCAGTCAATGACCATCACTTTAGTGGCACGTCGTTATTAACCGGTTATTTGATTGGTAGCATGTTAAGCCGACAACGTGGCGCAGGCGTTACCTCTAAGCAATTAGCCAGCAAAAAACCAATGACCTCACAAGCGGCTGCTCGTTCACGTGCAGGTTCAGGAAGTCATTCTTCAGGCAAGTAAGCTTCGAACATCGGCCCTGTTATAGGGTGAGTTCTGCGCACCAACCTTGGTATGTCGTTCACACCCTATCAATTAAGCCCCTACTCCTCGTTACGATCTTTTCGTTATTACCTTTTCGTTATTTGAGTCAATACCATGTCTTCAGCCGAACCCAATAGCCCACCACCGTTATCAAGCAGGCAAACCGCTGTTTTACTCGCGTCCATATTGATCGTCGCTTTATGCGGCATCGTCTACGAGTTAATTATCGGTACGGTGTCTAGCTATCTACTCGGTAACAGCGTTTATCAATTCTCACTCACGATTGGATTTTTCATGTTTGCGATGGGCGCCGGTTCGCTTATTTCAAAGTACTTTGATGACCAGTTCGTTCGTAATTTTATTATCATTGAAATTGCGATCGCGTTAATCGGTGGTGTTTGTAGCATCCTACTCTTTATGACCTTCCCATTTGCTCGCGTGCTCTATGAGTTGGTGATGTATGGGCTGATATTTATGATCGGCGCATTAGTCGGCATGGAAATACCGATTTTAGCGACCTTACTGGCTAAAAAATCAGAAATGAAAGAGTCAATCGCCAATGTCATGTCGCTCGACTATGTGGGAGCACTCATCGGTTCAGTCGCTTTTCCTTTATTACTTCTGCCTTCACTTGGTTTAGTACAGTCCTCTTTTGCGATCGGTCTGATTAATATTTTTGTCGCGATTGTGAATGTCATGATATTTAAACATCACTTAGTAAATTATAAGCGCATGCTAACGGTCTGTTTCGCGATATTTTTCTTGCTGATATTTTGTATATTTTACGGAACACACATTACTCGATTCGCTGAAAAGCACCTTTATTTTGATCATGTCATATATTCCAACCAAACCCCTTACCAAAAACTAGTCGTCACTCGTTCAAAAGCAACACGCGAACAACGACTCTACATTGATGGGCATATTCAATTTTCTACACGCGATGAATATCGATACCATGAAAGTTTGGTTCACCCCTTACTATCCATTCCAGGGCCTAAAAAGAATATATTAGTACTCGGAGGGGGGGACGGTTTAGCCGCTCGAGAAATTTTGAAATATAGCGATGTCGAACAAATCCACTTAGTCGATATTGACCCAGAGATGATTAGAATAGGTACAGAGCTCCCTATTCTGAAACGGCTAAATGAAAAGAGTATGTCATCTGAGCGACTCACCGCGTTTAGTGAAGACGCCTTTAGTTTCATCAACCAACCCGGAATTTTATACGACCGTGTCATTATCGATATGCCAGACCCGCATAATGAGGCGATCAACAAGCTCTATTCACGTGAATTTTATACCATGATCAAACGTCGCATGACGCCAGACGGTATTTTGGTTAGCCAAAGCTCCTCGCCATTTTTCACCCGAAGTGTATTTTGGTGCATTGAGAATACACTTGCCGATGTATTCAGCAATACCTTGAGCTACCAAACCGCGTTACCTTCTTTTGGTATCTGGGGCTTTAATATGGCACGGAATGATGCGCCATTCCCTAAAGAATTTAACTTTGATGTACCGACCAAATCAATCACGAGCCAAACCATGATGGCTTCGATGATTTTTGGCAAAGACATGCAAAAGATCTCGACGCCGGTGAATTCTATTATGGAGCCAAAGCTGTATCAGCTTTATATTGATGACCTACGCCACTAAATATTCAGAAATATTACCGACAAGAAGCTAAAGACTAAGTATTCACCGTTTGATCAAAATGCTTACGCACTAACGCTAAAAATATTGCGCTCGAAATACCTGAAGCACTAAATAACATGCACATCACCATGATTTGATATCGCGCTGCAATAAAGGGCGAGACGCCCGATAATATTTGCCCTGTCATCATCCCAGGCAACGAGACTAATCCCACAGCAAACATCGAGTTGATAATAGGGATCATCGCGGTACTAAAAGCAACCGCCCTTGCCTGGTCATAGCTTTTACCTTGCATTAACTCAGACTGTAAACGCTCTCCCGCCAAACTAATACTTGTCATCGACGTGGCAAAAATCATCCCGGCTAATGGCACCGTGTACTGGGGTAAATACCACGGGTCTAATACCAGTACAAACTGAGTCACCAAAATTAAGGTCGTGCCACCACCTAACAAAATAGCCGCCAGTGAAATAGGAAATAAGTGACGTTTACTCACCTTATTTTGATCGTTAGTCGATAGCGTATTTAATGAAATCCAACTTGAAGCAACTACCATCAATGTTAATACACCTAAGGTCATCCAGGAGTCTGACGTATTAAAAATCATGATCAGCGCATAACCAATCAACATTAATTGAATCAACATACGCACAATGGCATAACATGCTTTTCGATAAGGCAAATGCCAATGAAACATCAGGTAAATAACAAATACAGCAGGAATAAACGTGATCAGTAAACGTTCAAAAGGAATGATTTCAATCGACATGACGAACTCAACATAAAAACGACAGGAGAACCCTGCCGTCTAGATTTACATATTTATTTACCGTTTACTAGCGGCTCATCATTCCCGCTACACCCGCAACATCTTCTTTATTTTCGAGCAGCTTGGCAATCGCTGCGTCCGCATCTTCTTTCTTAATATGCAAACGCTCATATATTCCTTCATCTATTGGCGCTTCAGTACTAATTAGTACACCCGCCTCGGCTAATAAGTGATGCGTTAAATGCAGAATACTTGAGTATTCTGAAAACGTACCTTCAAACGCATCATTTTTTTGGTGGCGTAATGCCGTCGTCACTTCTTCTGGCATATTCCAAACAGACATCAACTGACTACCGACCTGTTCTCGCGTAATACCCAATAAAAAGTGTTCAATATAAGCAGAGTCAACATGAGGGTTTGCATCGGCATAGCGACAAATCAGCTTAAAGTGAGGCGGAAAAACATGCGCCAACACAAGGTAACCAAAGTTGTGTAATAAACCCGATAAATAAGATAAACCAAAGCTCTGTCTATAAGCGGGTTCAATTTTACTAATCAGCGCCGTCGTGCCTAATGCGATCCACATAGCCTGGTGCCAGTAAGGTAAGTATCCCTTTGACTCATCGTCTGGCACTTTCAAGGTGCGCCCAAGCGCTAAGCCCATAGCTAAATTCATCACCATATCAAAACCAAGTACGCGCACAATGGCATCATGTACTGACTTCACTTTTCCTGGTGCGTTATAAAAGGAACTAGAAGCCCAACTCACCACTTGAGCCGCTAAGCTTGGATCTCTTTCTATGATATCTGCCAATTCATCGGAACCTGCTTCAGGATCAGATCGAAGTTTAATGATGTCTTGTGCACTTTGAGGTAGTGGCGGTAACTCCAAAGTATCCTCTAAACGCTGTTTAATTCTTAACGAAGTAAACTTTTCTATCGCTTGATTAATTTCTTGAAGGTCATTTGAAGTACTAGTAGGATTACATTGAATGGCACTTAAAGGCACCACAAAAGAAGCTTCTTTCGCTTTTTTTGTGGATATCGTGAATGCTTCTTTGCTTAATTTAATAAGCTGCCCAGGCTCACCTGATTCAACGTAAATTTCATCGTTTGCTAAAACACGTGCATCAATCACTGACGGTAAACCAGTAATGTCTGGAATAGCCGGTAACTCAGTTAAACTATATCGGGCAATCAAACTCGAAACATCTTCATTGGGCAAAGCTTCGAGTGAACGACCTATAGCACGGTTCAATACATCGACATCCAATAAACAGTCAGATGGAATAATCACTTGAGCTCGTCCTAACGAGTCACTCATAAGAATCATTTTAATAATCTGACTTGGCGGAACACCGTTTTTATCAACCACTATTGGCCGATTAGCCTCATTTAACGTTAATTCTGCTGTGCTTTCATAGTGTTCAAATACTTTATTTATTGCCGATGGAATCATTCTTTTTAACTCTTTATTGTCCATATAATTAGCTCGCTCTCCGCACTTATCTTTTCTACATCGCGCGAAATATAACTTTAGTGTAGTTCAATAAAAGAATTCGTCGCTTTGAATTACAAAATTATACAGAACAACTGTCTTCAGTATTCTTTCTCCTAAACCTCTCCGTACTGACGGCGGGAACCAATCCAACGCTGAATGAGTTGCTCAGTCAATTTTGGGTTTTGAGCGATTTTAGGGGCCATTTTTTTTATTTCCGGTAACCAGTCTTGATCTCGCTGCAAATCAGCAATTTTAAATTCAATTAAACCAGTTTGACGGGTACCTAACACCTCACCTGGCCCACGGATTTCAAGATCTTTTTCGGCAATTACAAAGCCATCATTACTCTCACGCATTACCGTTAAGCGCTCTTTACCATGTGCAGATAGCGGTGAGTGATACATGAGCGCGCAATAACTTTGTAAACTCCCACGACCTACGCGGCCTCGTAATTGGTGCAGTTGAGCCAAGCCCAAGCGCTCGGGATTTTCAATCACAATCAAGCTGGCATTGGGCACATCGACCCCCACCTCAATCACCGTCGTAGCGACTAATACATCAATCCGGCCCCCTTTAAACTGATCCATCATGAAACTTTTATCGACCGCCTTCATACGCCCATGAACCAAGCCCACTCGCATTCCTGTTAACTGCGACTGTAACCACACCAAAGTGTCTTCAGCAGCTTGGCATTGCAACGTCTCCGACTCCTCAATCAACGTACACACCCAATAAGCTTGGCAACCAGATTGACAGGCTTTCAATACCCGCATCACCATGTCATTTCTGCGCGTATCGGGAATCACAAAGGTTTCAATCTTTTGTCGCCCCGGCGGAAGCTCATCAATAACCGAAGTATCCAAGTCGGCATACGCACTCATGGCTAAGGTACGTGGGATAGGGGTTGCCGTCATGATTAACTGATGTGGATGTAAACCTGATTTCAAACCTTTATTCTTAAGCGATAATCGTTGATGCACACCAAATCGATGCTGCTCATCAATAATGGCCAGTGCCAGGTTATGAAATTCAACCCCATCCTGAAAAAGCGCATGGGTACCAATAACAACTTGGGCCTCCCCTTCTCGCATTTCACTCAATGCCAGCTCTCTCACTTTGCCTTTTGATTTACCGCTTAACCAGGCAATTTTGATTTCTAGCGGTGCAAGCCAAGCTTGAAAATTTAACAGATGTTGCTCGGCTAAGATCTCTGTGGGCGCCATTAACGCGACTTGCCCCCCTGCTGCCACTACTTGTAAAGCGGCCAATGCCGCCACAACGGTTTTTCCAGAACCTACGTCGCCTTGAACTAGGCGTAACATGGGTCGATTAGCGGTTAAATCTTGAGATATTTCTTGATAAACACGCTGTTGGGCACCCGTTAACTCAAATGGTAGCCCTGCTATGAATCGAGCAGATAATGCCGAAGCAGATAATTCAATCGGGCAAGGTAACGAAGGATTCGCTTGCAGCCGCATTCTTAACTTTAATAAGCTTAAATGGTGGGCTAGTAACTCTTCAACAATCAGTCGTTGCTGACAAATATGTTCCCCTTCCAGCATCGCGATTTGATCAGCTTCTAAGGGTGGCCGATGCAAGTAAGCAAGTGCATACTTTAATGCAGGCAACTGATATTCATTTCGAACATTCAAGGGCAATAGATCTTGTACATCTGCGCGCTCTAGCCATGAAAGCGCCTGCGTACAAAGCGTACGAATTCTTGGCTGCTGAATGCCTTCAGTGAGTGGATAAACGGGCGTTAAGGTATCAGGAATTTTGTTTTTTTCTCCCGTTACCATAATTTTATATTCAGGATGGTAAAACTCCATACCGCTTTTTCCACGGCGCGCTTCACCATAACATCGAAGCAATACGCCGGTCGCTAATTGCTTCACTTGCGCCGCACTGAAATAATAAAAGCGAAGTATGACGAAGCCGCTCTGATCACGCACTTTAACTTCTAAACTTCGTCGTCGCCCTTGAGCGACCTGATGACTCATGACTTCTACTTCAAATAAACCATGAACTCCTGGCCTAAAAGCGGAAATAGGGTGAACACGCGTTCGATCCTCATAGCGAAAAGGTAGGTGAAACAGTAAATCTTGAAGATTTTCTATCTCCAATTTTCTAAACGTTTCCGCTAGTTTTTTACCCACGCCTTTCAGCTGAGTTAGTTCAATATCCGCCAGCGTTACCATCGCGCTTTCTTATCCATTGATAAAAAAAAGGAAAGCCATTGATAAGTAGACAGTTTAAACATCTGCAGCAAGTACCTTACACTTTCGGGTCGCCATCGCTAGTAGGTCTATTGCCTTAGGCCTTGGAAAGGTCACTCGCCATGCTAGGGCTACAGTACGGTAAGGCGCGGGTGATTCAAAAGGGCGAACGTCTAACAAGTTCTCATCATAATAACCTTTCATTGCGGCAGATTGAGGCAAAATACTAATCCCTAAACCTGAAGCAACCATGTGTCTAATCGTCTCCAACGAGCTGCCTTCGGTAATGAGCTTCTGCTTCGATTCTCGCTCTAACTCTGGCAAACCAATGCTATTTAAAATATTTGGGCAAGCAGCTAATACCTGGTCTCTAAAGCAATGTCCCGGACCAAGCATCAATAGGTTATCCGTTAGGAGCATATCACTCGATATTACCTGACACTTTGAGAGCGCATGACCTTTAGGTAATAATGTAACAAAAGGCTCATCATACAAAGGTAATGTCACCACATCGGGCTCATTAAAGGGTAACGCCACAATGATCGCGTCTAACTCACACTGCTTCAGTTTTTTTCGTAGTACTGCCGTGTAGTTTTCTTCGATATAAAGCGGCATATCAGGCGCAACGGCCCTAAGATTTGGCATAAGATGAGGAAATAAATAAGGGCCTATCGTATAAATGGCCCCCACTTTCAACGGCGAGTTAAGCTCGTCTTTGCCTTGCAGCGCCATATCTTTAAAGACATTTGTTTGATCCAGAATATTTTTAGCTTGCTCAACTAAACGAAGCCCCAGTTCAGTAACAACTATACTGCCTTTACTACGCTCAAATAAAGCGACACCGAGCTCATCTTCCAGTTTTTTTACTGCCACACTTAAAGTAGGTTGGCTAACAAAACATTTTTCAGCCGCTCGGCCAAAATGCCGCTCTTGAGATAAAGTAACGATGTAACGAAGTTCGGTTAGGGTCATAGCACTCTTATTCTTTTGGTTTTATACTCTTAAATTCATAGTAGTAGTCATCATATATCGTTTTAAGAAAAACCATAGTATTTTCTTATCGTGACTGAAATCATATCTTCCACTAAAGGAAAATTCAATGCCTGCTAAACGTATACTCATTATAGGTTGTGGAAAAATTGGGTTACGAGTAGCCAATTTGCTCAGTACGGTTCATGAGGTTTGGGGACTAAGTCGTAGCACTCTAAATATAAGTGCCCAAAATCCCGATAATGACAACTCACCTCATGTTCAATTAATTACTGCGGACGTGTGTAAACCTGAAAGCTTAAACGGCCAACTCCCAGAACATTTAGATTATCTTATTTACTGTGTCGCCCCTACAGAGCGTACTGAAACCGCTTATCGAAACCTATATTTAACAGGTTTACAAAATATCATCACAGCTCTCCCAGATCAGCATTCGCTGAAACGCTTATATTTTGTATCGAGCACCAGTGTTTATCACCAAGACGACCATTCATTAGTTGATGAAACAAGTCCAACATTACCTATCAGTTTCTCAGGGCGCGTACTATTAGATGCAGAAGCTTTTTGTAATCACTTGCCTATCCCCTCCACTATTATTCGCTTTAGCGGAATTTATGGTTCAGAGCGCAGTCGTTTAATAGAACAAGTTAAAATGCATAAAGCCAAATTAAGTACAGACTCCCGCTTAACAAATCGAATTCATGAGGATGATTGCGTCAGTTTTATTCAGCATTTAGTGCACGAAGACATATTAGGAAAACCCAACAAATCGATATATTTGGCCAGCGATAATGAGTCGATAGATTTAAATGAAGTGATTAAGTTTTTAGCATCAACCTTAGAGGTCGAGCTCACATCGAAACCAACAGATAATGCGGAGAAACGCCGAGCTGGCAACAAGAAATGTAGTAATAAGAGAATGCTGGATAGCGGCTACCGACTTCACTTCCCAGGTTATCGGGAAGGTTATTTGGCAATGATCGAAGCCATGAAAAAGACGAAAACTTAGTCTCTACACGGCCTTCAAGACGTGACAATTCCTAAAGGTTATTTGATAGGGTATTACCTCCCTATCAAATAAATTTACACTCTAATTAATCACCATAATGGCGTCCATTTCTACTTCAGCACCTTTTGGTAAAGCGGCAACACCCACGGCGGCTCTTGCGGGATAAGGCTTTTGAAAGTAAGTCGCCATCACTTCATTCACTGATGAAAAGTGGCTTAAGTCAGTTAGGAATATATTGAGCTTTACAATGTCTTGAAGACTACCACCAGACGCTTCACACACCGCTTTCAAATTATCAAATACTCGAATAATTTGTTTCTCTATCTCGCCACCAATCAAGGTCATGGTTTCAGGGTCCAGTGGTATTTGACCCGAAAGATAAACGGTATCGCCTACTTTAACCGCTTGAGAATACGTACCAATGGCTTCAGGTGCCTGATCTGTTTGAATAATCGATTTATTACTCATCTACTTTCCTTTCACTCAATAGCTTATTATTTAAACGCCTTAGCTTAGATATCAATCAATGACTCGATTCAAACGAATCACTGCTTTTAAGGCTCGAATACGCTTAATCACCCGCGCCAAATGGCGACGCCCTTGCACATGTAAAACAACGCTTACAATACTCATTTTAGCATTTTGCTCATCTACGCCAATACTTTCAAGATTGCCTTCGGCACGCGTAATCGCCGCCGCTAATTCTGCAATGATACCGCGCTGGCGTTCAAGCTCAACACGCAATTCCACTGTAAACTCGTCGGTTATATCTTTCACCCAAGACAAGTGCATATGCGCTTTACTTAGCGACAGGCTTAATGCTTTTTCACAGCCTTCTGAGTGAATCACCAATCCTTTTTTACTATCAGGTATGCCTATAATTGGGTCACCAGGAATAGGGTAGCAACAATTAGCAAAAGAAAGCGTCATGCCTTCCGTCCCTTTAATCATCACCCCTTGTTTATTCGACTCATTCGCTTCACCGTCATCGACACTATCATCAATCACAACATTAACATCTGATAATAGCTGACGCGCAACAATATAGGGCATACGTAAGCCCAGTCCAATGTTACGCAGTAAGCTTTCAAAGGAGTCCAGCTGATTATGAGCAAGCACCTTTTCAATCTGCTCGGCACTGATGTCATCTAACGACTTGTGCTGCCCTGCTAAAGATCGATCTAACAGAGTACGACCTAAGTCCAAACTTTCTGCTTCGCGCTGTTGTTTCAAGAAGTGCCGAATACTACTTTTTGCTTTACCTGTCGTGACTATATTTAGCCACGCAGAGCTTGGTCTAGCGCCTGGCGCTGTCACAATCTCGACGGTTTGCCCACTTTGAAGCGGCTCACTTAATGAAGACAACTGTCTGTTAATACGACATGCAACACAAGCATTCCCGATATCGGTATGAATACTATAAGCAAAGTCGATGGGGGTCGCGCCGGCAGGTAATTCCTTAATTCCACCTTTGGGGGTGAAAACATAAATTTCATCAGGGAATAAGTCTATCTTAACGTGCTCAATAAACTCCATAGAGTCATTTGCACGTTCACGCATTTCATTTAGACCTCTTATCCAGCGATCTATTCTCACTTGCCCTGCCAAGGTAACCTTGGATTCGTCTTTATATTCCCAATGCGCCGCAATACCAAAATTTGCAAACTCTTCCATTTCTTGTGTTCGAATTTGGATCTCAATATTTACATGTAATCCAAAAAGCGTCGTGTGCAGAGATTGATAACCATTCACTTTAGGAACAGCAATATAGTCTTTGAATCGAAAAGGCAGAGGCTTATAAAGACTATGCGCAGCACCAAGAATTCGATAACAGTCATCTTCAGACTCGGCAATAATTCTAAAGGCATAAACATCCATAATTTCATGGAAGGATTTATGCTGATATTTCATTTTTTTATAAATACTATTGAGGTGTTTTTCTCTTCCTACAATTTGGCCTTTTAAACCTCGTTCACTAAGGCGCTCTTCCAGTCGAACCTGAATATCCTCAATAATCTCGTTATGATTGCCCCGTAATTTTTTAACCGCTTTGCCAATATATTTTGAGCGCATTGGGTACAGCGCAGCAAAACCTAAATCTTCTAACTCTATCCGAATACTATTAATACCAAGCCGGTTCGCGATAGGCGCATAAATATCTAAGGTTTCTGTTGCAATGCGTCGCCGTTTTTCGGCATGTAAAGGCCCTAGCGTGCGCATGTTATGTAAACGGTCGGCAAGTTTAACCAAAATCACGCGAATATCTTTCGCCATCGCGAGCGCCATCTTTTGAAAGTTACTCGCTTGCGCTTCTGCTTTCGTTTTAAACTCTATTTGCGTTAACTTACTAACGCCATCCACTAATTCCGATACTGCATCACCAAACTCTGCGGCTAAATCTTCTTTGGTGGTCTCCGTGTCTTCAATAACATCGTGTAATAACGCAGCCATCAACGTTTCATGGTCCATGTGAAGACCAGCTAAAATTTTCGCTACCGCTAAAGGATGAATAATATAAGGTTCACCACTTCGTCGAAACTGCCCTTCATGCGCATTTTTTGCACATTCATAGGCACGCGACACCATATGGACTTTTTCTTCATCCAGATAGGCTAATAAAGATTTAGCTAAGGCTTCCATCGTCGTTTCAGTTTACCTATTAAGTTTAGATACAGCGCTTACACACTAAAAAAGAAAACACGTAAAAAAAGCAAAAAAAAAGCCGAACGTAAACATTCAGCTTTTTTCGTTCTCCTCCCCATATTAAGCGAGGTGGAGGGATTTTCAAGAGAAATTTTAATCAGGACTCAAAAGCGGCCCTTAAATAAGAATTCCTCAATTGAACAGCTTAAGCAAGCTCTTCTGCAATTAAGATATCTTTATTCACAAAACCTTCAGCAATTTCTCTTAATGCAACTACTGTAGCCTTGTCATTTTCCCAGTCAACAAATGCTTCTTTGCCACCATTAGCAAGCTGACGAGCTCTTTTAGTTGAAACCATGACTAATTCGAACCGGTTATCAACATTTTCTAAACAATCTTCAACAGTCACTCTAGCCATTAACTTGCTACCTTTAGAGAAATGATCTTGTCGCCTGTAATTCAGGTAACATAAAAAAGACCAAACATTGTACAAGATCTAATTCAAACTGACAATAGATCAGCTAAAACCTCTTTATATTTCACCGCCTGACGATTTGCTTCAAGACGATTTGCAATAAAAATCGCACAAAGCTCTTGTTGAGCTAGTTCAAATTGATCATTAACGATTAAGTAATTATATTCATCAAAATGACTACTTTCAGACTCCGCTTCAGACATCCGCCGCGCAATAACTTCCTCACTATCCTGCCCACGCCCCTCAAGCCTAGAACGAAGCGCGGCTTTAGAAGGCGGTAAAATAAAGATACTCAAGGCATCAGGCATAATTTCGCGTACTTGCTGTGCGCCCTGCCAATCAATCTCCAAAATTACGTCTTGCCCTGTCATTAAACGTTGCTCAAGCCAGACTCGTGAAGTGCCATAATAATTATCAAATACTTTCGCATGCTCTAAAAAATCATCATTGGCAACGATCGCCTCAAACCCCTCAACAGTAACAAAATGATAATTCACACCATCCTGTTCACCTGGCCGTGCCGCCCTAGTTGTATGAGATACGGACACTTCAACCAGTGAATCGGCCTCCAACAACGCCGAAACCAAACTTGTTTTGCCTGCACCCGACGGTGCAGAAACAATATAAAGCCGACCTTTCGCTTCTGTCGTACTATGTTTACTCACATTTTTTCCTTTATTTAGCGGTTTAAATCGATCTAGTTAGCGCAAAACATCATTCTACATTCTGTAGCTTTTTACTTCAAAAAAGCTGTTATCGAATACAAAAAATAAAGACCCGCAGTTCAGAGTTCAACCCAAGATACAGAGCCTCAAGCCCCAGAAAATCGTTTATAAGAGGCATTGGACAAACGTCCTATGAAAACAATGATGAAAGAAGTTTAAGGTAGGGAGAGCCCCTCAACATACCAATTTGAGGGGTAAAAAAAGGTACGTTTATTGATTTAGTGCAATTTTCTGGTGTTTGCGAGCAAATATTAATCCAATCAAGCCTAACCCCAAAAGCGCCAGGCTATCAGGTTCAGGTATCAGCAAAGGCACCTCTTTATCACTTGATTCAATTTTATCGGAGATCAGTGCGTAATAAATGTCATATAAACCTGCCTTATCAAACCACCGACTATCCTTGACCCATTTTTTCCCATACCCATGAAATGAAAACTTAACAAAGGTCTTAGTATCAAGCCCAAATCTAGGGTGATCGACACTGCTTAGCACTCCGTTTCTATGCTGCCCATAGCCATCATCACCAATCATCCACACGGTTGCCAGTGCTGGAGACGCAATTACAGTGAAAAAACATGCGATTAGTAATTTACTCATAATATTTCACTCCCTTAATTGAATACTTTTTGAAGAGATAACACTCAACCCTAGAGAGCTAAGCTGGGCAGATATAACAATACTTCCATAGGTACTTCAAAACCCTTTGTTTCAGCCTAAATAAAATTGAGCATAACTTATGCCCAACTCATCAAACCTTTGTTTTGTTTGATATTTTTTTAATCATCAATATCAAACATTACAAAACCGTAAGAAATCCTGACACTAAGTAATTTCTCAATAGACTAACGCTAACTTTTATTAGATCTGAAAATACTATTGGCTGAATTTAAAGCAATAGGAGGGAGAGTAAATGAGACTTCCCCATTCGTTTCGGAGTTAAATATGCCACATTTCTTGAAACCAAGGATAAATCATCAAGCTTTCGATAAAACCAGTCTTTTCAGAAGAAAAGCATTACACTAAAAAGAAGTGTAAGTTTTCTGGACAGTAAGTTTATCGGTAGCAGCATAATGACCACCAAATAAAAAAACCTCTAAGAATAGAGGTTTAAAGTAAAGGTTAGGAAAATACAAAAATCTATGAACTCGTCATTCTACATTCTGGATCTGCTCTCGCATTTGTTCGATCAATACTTTCAATTCAACCGCTGCTTTTGTGGTATCGGTCACGATCGATTTTGACGATAGCGTATTCGCTTCCCGATTCAATTCTTGCATCAAAAAATCTAAACGTCGCCCGACGGGTTCGTTCTTTTTAAGTACCGTACGCACCTCCAGAACATGGGCGTCAAGACGGTCTAGCTCTTCGGCTACATCTGTTTTTTGAGCTAACAGCACCATTTCTTGCGCGAGTCGTTCTGACTCAAGCTCAACCGATGCGACGTCAAAACGCTTACGAATTAATTCATTTTGCTTTTGAAGGATTTCAGGGAGCCAGCTTCTTACTTCACTGACAATTTGTTCAATCGCAACCAAACGATCTTCAAAAAGCGGGGCAAGTTGCCCGCCTTCTCGCTCACGATTTTCAACGAGTATTTTTAAACTTGCCTCAAAAGCTTCAAGGCCTTCGGCACAAAGTTTCTGCCGATCAGCTGATTCTGTATCGATTACACCCGGCCACTGCAAAATAGATAAAGCATTAATCGGTGCAATACCTTCAAATATTCCTTCAACTTCTTTCATGGCATTACTCAAGCTTTTGAGTACATCCTGATTCAATTTTAAGCTATCTTGTTTTTTCGCCGATGGTTGCCACTTCAGCATGCCGTCTAACTTTCCTCTAGAGAGGTATGTGCGCATTAACGTACGCAACTTAGGCTCTATCTCTCGAAAAGCGTCGGGCAGCTTTATATTCGGTTCTAAATAACGATGATTAACCGTTCTTAGCTCCCACGTGATGGAACCAGAGTCACTCTCATGTTCAACTCGTGCAAATGCAGTCATGCTTTTCAGCATTCAATCACCTCTTTCTATAAGCGGTTAAAGGATTCTTTAGTTTCATTAACGCAAATTCTACGCGTTAGGGCCTTAGAAACCCACTCTTTAAATGATAAACTCCGCTCCCTTTATATTTTTAAGCCAGATTGGCAACGATCGCTTTTTAATTTTTACCATTTCAACGATTACTTTAGATAACAGGATAGATGCATGAGACCTAGCGGACGCCAACTTGATCAAACACGCGATATTAAAATTACACGCAACTATACAAAACACGCTGAAGGCTCAGTACTTATTGAATTTGGCGATACCAAAGTAATTTGTACCGCATCGGTAGCCAATGGCGTACCTCGTTTTATGAAAGGCGAAGGCAAAGGCTGGTTAACGGCAGAATACGGCATGTTGCCACGCTCAACAGGCTCTCGAATGAATCGAGAAGCAGCGCGAGGCAAACAAACGGGTCGCACGGTTGAAATTCAACGTTTAATTGGTCGCTCTTTACGTGCAGCAGTTGACATGAAAGCACTCGGCGAACGCACGATTCACATCGATTGCGACGTAATTCAAGCAGATGGCGGCACACGCACAGCTTCAATTAGCGGTGGCTGTGTTGCGTTAATGGACGCATTACAAACATTGGTCGATAGTGGAAAGCTTAAAGCGCTACCTTTGAAACAAAAAATAGCGGCTATCTCGGTTGGAATTTATGAGGGCCATCCGGTACTTGATTTGGATTATCCAGAAGATTCTACTGCTGAAACAGACATGAACGTAATCATGACTGATAAAGGAGGTTTCATCGAAGTTCAAGGCACGGCAGAAGGCGAAGCGTTTCAACAAGAAGAATTTGATGCCATGCTAACACTCGCGAAGAAAGGTATTAATGAAATTTTTGCCTTACAGATGGCTGCGATTGAAGCTTAGATAAACACCTAACACTCCAGTCCAATCAAAAAGGCGTAGAGCATTCACTCTACGCCTTTTTTGTTTCTACCTTTTTATTTCTAGCCAGGACGACCTACATGCTCTGTGATGTGATTCCAAAAGCATCAATTTACATAATGACGTCGTATTCCATAATCACGGGTGCATGATCTGAAAAACGCGTATCAAAATCAATAAAGCCATCTTCAATTAAGTTTCTAGTCATTTGGCTGGTGATTTGATAATCCGTACGCCAACCAGAATTTTTCCGCCAGCCCTTTGCCCATTCAGGCCACCAAGTATATTGATTCTTTTCTACATTTACATAGCGAAATGCGTCAACGTAACCCAAGTCATCAAACACGGTATCAAACCATTGACGTTCATAAGACTTAAAGCCACTTATATCCATTTCGTGATATTTTTTACTCGCATCCGTCACTAAATGGGCAGAGTGAAAACTTCCAGCAAAAATAAATTGACGCCGCTTACGTAATGTTTTTTCTAAATGGTTTTTAAAGGCCTCTTGAAAGTCATCTTTCGATTGCTGTTTACTTTCATCCCCTAAAGCACAGGGAGCCAACATACAGGCAACACTCACGTTCTCGAAGTCTGCCTGAATAAAGCGCCCTTCTCGGTCTGCGGGCTCGTACGCAAAACCATACATAATCGCTTTTGGAAAATGACGCGTATAAATACCAACTCCGCCATCCTCTGGATTTTCTGCATCGATAAAGTAAGCCTGATACCCTTCTGGGTGAAAAATTTCATCGTCAAAATCATAAACTTTTCCTTGGATATCTTGCACGCACACGACATCAGCGTTTATTTCACGCATCCAATCAAAAAATCCATTCTCTGCAGCTCTTTTCAATCCATTTACATTAATTGATACTACTCGCATAACTGCCTCTCAAATTATTTGCGTGGTATGATACGCAACTCACACTTTTTGAAAAGAAAAAGACTGTAAAATCTTTCAATTTAGGCTCATTTAATGACTAAAATTACTATTTTAAAGCCACATCAACGTGATTTTATTGAATTCGCGATTCAAAAGAACGTTTTAAAGTTTGGCGAATTCACCCTTAAGTCAGGCCGTGTCAGCCCTTATTTTTTTAATGCTGGGTTATTCGATGATGGTCTATCTCTCGCTAAATTGGGTGAATTTTATGCCCAAACGCTTGTAGATTCCGCCATTCCTTTCGATGTTCTTTTTGGCCCTGCATACAAAGGTATCCCTCTTGGCGCAGCAACAGCCGTTTGTCTTTCTTCTATCCATAAAACAAATACTCCCTTTGCTTTCAACCGTAAAGAAGCAAAAACACACGGCGAAGGAGGAACCATTGTTGGCGCCCCGCTTAAAGGTAAAGTAATGATTATTGACGATGTCATTACCGCCGGTACAGCCATTCGCGAGGTGATTAAAATTATTAAAGCCGCGGGAGCAGAACCTGCTGGTGTCTTGATTGCCTTGGACCGCCAAGAAAAAGGTCAGGGCGAGTTATCTGCAATTCAAGAAGTAGAGAGAGACTTTAATATCCCTGTCGTTAGTATCGTCAACCTTACTCAAGTATTAGACTACATTCAGGATGATGCAAGTTTATCGCAATATTCTGACGCTGTTTCGGCATATAGAGCACAGTACGGCATTGAAGGTTAAAATTTTTTACCCGTAGATTCACTTTCGTAAGTGCAACTAAATCACTTCGTGCAGAACAATACTTTGCACGAAGTCTATTCTTCAGCCCATTTATAGCAACAGCGAAACACCGACTAATATTGTCACCACCTCAAAGCAGCGTTTTATCACGGCACTCCCTTTAACAATCGACAAGTGAGCCCCTAAATAACCACCAGCTAGTGCGCCTATAACCAAAGGGATTACCCACTCCCATTTCACCATAGTTTGGCTCGCTAACGTAATGGCTCCCACGCCATTCCAAAGCATACCAACTAAAATAAGTGTATAGGCAACGGCTCGTTGATAATCTAAACCAAACCACACAACCAGCCATACCGTCACAAACAGACCCGTACCAGAAGTAATTGAACCATTTAGAATACCAATAAGAAAAATCACTACACCACCGATGAACCATTCACCAAGTCGATGGTTTTTTTTCACTACTTGCAAGCCTAATGTCGGCGAAAACCAAGAATAAAGCCCTAACGAAATCGTCAATACCCCTAATATTGTTTTTGCCAAAGCATCAGGAACATGAAGGATCAACAAAGCACCGAGAATCACACCAGGCAAACCAAAACCAAGTATAAACAACGCAAAACGCAGATTTAAGCGTTTCTCACGTAAATGACGAAATGTTGCACCGACACCTAAAGCCACACTTGCAACTTTGTGCGTTGCCAGAGCAGTTGAGAAAGCCAAACCCAGAAACAATAAAGCAGGAAACTGCAGCAAACCTGCACCACCACCAGCCATTGCACTTAAACCATTTGCAACAATTGAGATAACAAATAACAATAATTGCTCTACCAATACATCTAACATTTAACCCAACTCTTTAAAATAATATCATCGAAATAGAACGAACTAAGTGCAACAGGGTCGAAATCGGCCAATAATCAGATATAATGAATTATTGAGTAATTAAAAATCACATATGCAACCACTACACTCCTAGCTTAATCACGGTAACGAAAGACAAAAGAATGATTATTTTTAAGACCCTTAAACAACACGCCCTCACATCATTCGTATGTTTATTATTCGTTATATTTTCAACACAAAGTATCGCGGCGCAACTATACAGATATAAAAATGAGCAGGGAAATCTTGTTATGGGGCAGGCGATCCCTCCCAAATTTGTTTCCAGAGGGTATGATATCTTAAATGCTCAAGGTCGAATTATTGAAACTATTCCACCGGCCTTAAACGCTAAGCAAATTGCCCAAAGAGACGCGCTGTTTGAACAAGAGGAACAAGTAAAAATAGCACAAGCAGCTCAAGACGAAATTGATAGTAACTTAAAACAGCTTTACAGCCATCCTGATGATGCCGTTCGTATTTTACAACGCCGAATCCAAGATATTAAAAGCGTAATACAAGTTAAAACAATAAGAATTAATAATGCTAAGAAGCAAATAAGAGAACAAGAAGAGCTAGCGGCAAACAAACAGCGTAAAGGACTTAGCATCCCAAAATCTACTTTTGAAAAAATAGGTGTATTCAAAAAAGATATTAGCAATGCTCAAGCCGACATCCTTGAATTAAAACAAGAGTTCGACATTATCTTAAGTGAGTTTGACGTTAAAATAAGGCGCCTCGAACAGATTACAAAGCAGACGTCCCATAAATATTCAGAGCTCTTAGATTCGCTTGCAAAGCCCTCCGTCCTTACGAAGTAAGTTCACAAACTAACACTAAAGCCCTTCCAAACAAGCTTGAATCATGTACGATAAACTCATCTTAAATTCACTTTAGACTCTCATCTCATGAAACTAGATACCACTTATATAACCTTGAATGATGGCACTAAAATATGTGCGCCAGCAGACAAAAACCTGATGACCAACTATGTTCTGAATGAACAAGGTGATTGGTTTGAAGATGAGATTCATTTCGTTCGTGCGCTTATTAAACCTGACATGCAAACTCTAGATATTGGCGCAAACTACGGCCTATATAGTACGGCTATTGCAAACAACCTAGGTAAAAAAGGGAAGCTTTGGTGCTTTGAACCCACCCAAAATACAGCAGATGCTTTACGCAACACCATCAAAGAAAATAACCTCGAGGATAGAGTCGAGTTAATTCAAGCAGGTCTATCGGATCATTCTGGACAAGCTACTTTTTTCACTTCCCCTAATGCAGAACTGAATTCCTTAACCAAAACCAGTACAACCTCTGGTGAAAAACAAACCATTGAACTATTAACGCTTGATCAATGTTTTGAAAAGTATCAGTGGAAGGCACTAGATTTCATTAAACTAGATGCTGAAGGCGAAGAATTAAACATTCTAAAAGCGGGCAAACAAACACTAAGCGAATGCTCGCCTCTTATTATGTTTGAATTAAAACATGGAGCAGAGGTCAACACGCCATTAATTACAGCGTTTAAAACCCTAGGATACGAATCGTATCACCTCATCCCTAGCTTAAACATTCTCACCCCATTAGATATGTCTAAACCTTTGGATGACTACCAGCTAAATCTATTCTGCTGTAAAAATGATACCGCGGAAAAATTGATGACTGACGGCTTCTTAGTCAAAAACCCTAAAATAGCAGCCATACAATCATCTCAGACTTATGATGCTTTCTTCAACGATCAGCCTTTCTTAAAAGACATTCAAAAAAATATAAACCAACCTTCGGATGCAAGAAGCATTACCTTTCAACAAACGCTGAATGCTTACGCGGGCTCTCGAAATTCTAAACTAAGTAATACTGATCGTTTTCAACACTTGCTTCTTGCATTTGAATTTGTAAAAAAACTTTTAAGTTCTGGTGAATCAAAAATTGAACGTTTATCCACGCTTGCAAGAATCTCTTACGACATTGGTCAGAGAGGTATTGGAAATCAAATCACTACTTATATAATCGATAGATACATTGAGAAAGCAAACGCTATTGAAGTCATAAATGAGCCGTTTCTTCCGTCATCTAAAGAGTTTGAAACGATCAGCACAGATGGAGAGCTGAATAACTGGTTGCTTAGCTCTGCACTTGATCAATACATCCGTAAACATGCATTTTCATGTTATTTCACCCAAAAAAAGTTAGAGCCTCACTTTAACAAACTTAAAAGCCTTGGCTTTTTAAAGGCAGAAATGGAAAAGCGCCAAGCAGCGCTACTTGCACGCTAAAGTCTTTAATCAACATAAATGACGCGAAAATCAACGCCGTGACGAAACCTTAGTCGCGGCCATTCCTGGCGCATACTTTCCTAGCCAAAAACGAATTCTACGAATTAAAGACTGCTGAAAAGCGCCATTCTGATTCGCCGTCAAACTAACTTGATGATAGTTTTCTATCTCTGCAATCCGCGCTCCAATCTTTCTTTCACGCGCTAATTTCCTATTATCTAAACTGACACCATTTACAATATCTAATATTGGCGCTTTAAACTTTTTACCAAAAAATTCCGCCAACTCAGTTTGATAAGCACTTTGAAGGACCGGATCGACCATCACTAAGGCAAAGCCTCGTTTGGGTATTTGGGACACATTTGGCTTGATATAATCCAATGCTAAGTCAGCACCTGAACGGTAGCCCACAATAATAATATTTTGATACCCTTCCCCACGAAGATAGTCGATGGCTGCAGTGGTGTGTAATAGCGCACGTTCTTTATATGTAAGTGGTGTCTTTTTTGCCTTATTTTTGTCCTCAAGGTCAATATCAACATTCTCATTATTCTGCGCTTCTTGCTCCGCACTCATTTGATCTTGATCATCAGAGCTAGCCATTTCTTCTTTTAAGGCATCACCTTTGCTCTGCTCCAATTCTTCTCCTGCCTGCTCTTTTCTAGTTGCCGGGATTTGCAGCGCTGACGTTATTTGTGCGGTCAAAATAATTTGATCACTTACTTTGACCCCCAAACTTCTCTCTGGAAGTTTCTGTGCATTTTCATAAGGCAAATTGACAGTCAATGTGTCCCAGCCCGCATCGGGCAAGCTCATCCTTAATGGTCGGATAAAATAAGGCCAATCTGCATGTTGCTCTTTATCATGAAGGATTAAAACAGCGCCTTGCGCTTGGGCTATTCTCGGCTTTTGCTCTAAAGCCAAAACATTTACAGGCTCATCCTCATTAGGGTACTTAACCTTTAACCAGACCAGTTCATTTGGTTTTACTTCTTCCGATAAAGCGAGTTGCTCTAGCTGCTCTGCATTCAAACCGCCTACGCGATCAGGTTCAGCCATATTTTCTGAAAGGGTGCTAGGCGGAGCTTCAGAATCACTTGCCTCACCCTCTGCTTCAGCAAACGCTGAACACACCAATAACAATACAAAAGCAGCGTTTTTTTTAATCAACATGATAATTTGTCACAAATAATGGCCTTCGAATTTAAGCAATTCCAGACTTTAAAAGAGCCCTATAATACAGACAACTGCCCGGAAAAATGCCATAACACTAAATAAAGCATAGTCGACACAGCAGCTCTCAGTTAGAATAGTTCAATTTATCCGCATCGAGAATTCTATGAGCCCGTTTTTAATTGCACCTTCTATTCTATCCGCTGATTTTGCCCGCCTAGGCGAAGAAGTAGACCAAGTACTCGAAGCGGGTGCGGACATTGTGCATTTTGATGTTATGGATAACCATTACGTACCTAATTTAACCATCGGCCCAATGGTTTGTAGTGCATTAAGAAAGCATGGCGTCACCGCCCCCATTGATGTTCATCTAATGGTAAAACCTGTTGATGATATGATTCGTAGTTTTATTGATGCTGGCGCAAGCTATATTACTTTTCACCCTGAAGCGTCTGAACATATCGATCGCTCCTTGCAAATAATTCAGGATGCTGGTTGTAAAGCAGGATTGGTATTTAACCCTGCAACGCCTCTTCATTATTTAGACCATGTTATGGACCGCTTAGATATGGTGCTATTAATGTCAGTCAACCCTGGTTTTGGTGGTCAGAAATTTATCCCTTCAACGTTGGAAAAATTAAAACAAGCACGAAAAATCATTGATGCAAGTGCTCGAGATGCTAGCCGCCCAATACGTTTAGAGGTAGATGGTGGCGTAACGATTAATAATATTGCCGAGATTGCGGCAGCAGGCGCAGATACATTCGTTGCAGGTTCAGCCATTTTTAATACCGATGACTACCAAGCAACGATTAGTCAAATGCGTACTGAGCTGGAAAAAGCAAAATATACCGGTATATAAAGTGCTTTAATCGATCGCTGTTTACACAAAAAACTTGTCATACTGGTACTGCTGTCAGCCAGTATGATAATGAGTCACGCTCATATAGACAAAAAATTGATTCACTCGTTTAGCTACGGTAATCTACATGGCTAGATTAGTGTTTTTTAAATCCTTCAAAAAGAGAGATCGTTCGGTGTTTGCACCTACACACATAATCCTTACACAACAGCCTTTGATAGGTTATTGGCGAAGCTAGATCAACAAGTGAGCCTTCTGCTCCTTCACTGTATGAATTTTGCAGCGATTAAATAATTGTCTGCATGCTAGCCTTATTAATGTAATGATTTAGGAACAACCATGACACCCGAACAGTTTTCTGCCCTAGCCCTGCAAGGCTATAATCGTATCCCTGTGGTAAGGGAGGTTTTAGCAGATTTAGACACGCCACTTAGTACTTATTTAAAGCTCGCAAATGGGCCCTATTCATATTTATTAGAATCGGTACAAGGCGGTGAAAAATGGGGCCGATATTCTATCATCGGCTTGCCCTGCAAACAGATTCTCAAGGTATTCGGCAATCACATTACGATCGAAGTAGATGGCCATGTTATTGAGCAACTTGAAAGCAGTGACCCTTTAAATTTTATTGAAGAATACCAAACACGCTTTAAGGTGCCCGAACTTGATGGGCTTCCCCGCTTCAATGGCGGCTTAGTTGGTTATTTTGCCTACGACACAATTCGTTATATCGAACCTAAATTAGCCACCAGTTGCCCAGAAGACCCTCTTGGCACTCCCGACATATTATTAATGGTTTCAGATCAGCTCGTTGTGTTTGATAATCTCAGCGGAAAACTGATGCTAATCTATCACGCTGACCCGAACATTGACGACGCTTACCAGCTTGCCCAAACTATTTTAGACCTGTTGGTTCATCGCTTGCGCACTGATATTTTCGCTCAGCCAAATAATCAAAATAACGCAAGAGACATACGAGAGTCTGACTTTGTCTCAGGGTTTTCTGAACAAAGCTTTAAAGACGGTGTCTCGAAGATAAAAGAATATGTGCTTTCCGGCGATGTCATGCAAACGGTCCTTTCTCAACGCATGTCTATTCCTTTTGAAGCAGAGCCTCTAGATTTATATCGCTCTTTGCGTTGTTTGAATCCATCGCCTTATATGTACTTCTTGAATTTACAGAATTTTCATATCGTTGGCTCATCACCTGAGATTTTAGCGCGCGTTGAAGAAGGTGAAGTAACGGTTCGCCCCATCGCTGGAACACGTATTCGCGGTGAGGATGAAGCGCATGATATTGAACTCGAAAAAGACTTACTTTCCGACCCTAAAGAGTTGGCCGAGCATTTAATGTTGATTGATTTAGGCCGTAATGACGCGGGGCGAGTAAGCCAAATCGGCACCGTTAAACTCACCGACAAAATGATTGTTGAGCGTTACTCACATGTCATGCATATCGTTTCAAATGTAACGGGAAAACTCAAGCCAGACACCTCAGCCATCGACGTACTACGAGCAACATTTCCAGCAGGCACTTTAAGTGGTGCACCAAAAATCAGGGCAATGGAGATTATTGATGAGTTGGAACCCGTCAAACGAGGTGTTTATGGCGGCGCTGTCGGTTACCTTTCGTGGAATGGCAACATGGATACCGCTATCGCGATCCGAACAGCCGTTATCAAAGATAAAGTATTACATATTCAAGCTGGTGCGGGCATTGTTGCCGATTCTGTGCCACAAAGTGAGTGGGATGAAACCATGAATAAAGGTCGCGCTGTTTTCAGAGCGGTTGCCATGGCCTCTCAAGGCTTAGATACACTTAAGTAGAAATAGGAGAAGAAAATGCTATTAATGATTGATAATTACGACTCCTTTACCTACAACGTGGTTCAATATTTAGGTGAACTTGGAGCAGAGGTGCATGTTTTTCGTAACGATGACATCACCATTGAACAAATAGAAAAGTTAGCACCTGAAAAAATTGTGATTTCACCCGGCCCCTGCACTCCAAATGAAGCGGGTGTATCTTTAGCTGTTATAGAACACTTTAAAGGCCGTATCCCAATTTTAGGTATTTGCTTAGGGCATCAGAGTATTGGCCAGGCTTTTGGTGGCGAAATTATTCGCGCAGGGCAAGTCATGCACGGTAAAACATCCCCCATTCACCACCATGATAATGGGGTCTTCAATGGCTTAAACATGCCTTTTACCGCAACCCGATATCACTCTCTGGTGGTCTGTAAAGATAAACTGCCCGATTGTTTAGAAATTACCGCCTGGACTGAAAACAAAGACGGTAGCATGGAAGAAATTATGGGTATTCGCCACAAAGAGTTTGATATTGAAGGGGTTCAATTCCACCCTGAATCTATTCTAAGTGAGCATGGTCATGACCTGCTTCAGAACTTCTTAAACAGATAAAAAAACAAACAGACACGCTTTTTCATAACAACAAGTAACGACACAAGGAAACATCATGGATATCACACAAGCATTATCAAAGGTTGTGACGCGTGAACACCTAAGCACCGACGAAATGAAGTCGGTCATGCAACAAATTATGACTGGCCAAGCCAGTGATGCACAAATTGGTGGGTTTCTTGTTGCGCTACGCATGAAAGGTGAGTCAATTGACGAAATTACAGGCGCTACACAAGTAATGCGTGAGCTGTCTACCAAAGTAAACGTATCGGGTGACTATTTAGTTGATACTTGTGGAACAGGTGGCGATGGCGCGAATTTATTTAATGTCTCAACCGCAAGCGCTTTTGTTGTTGCCGCAGCCGGTGGAAAAGTTGCAAAGCATGGTAATCGAAGCGTCTCAAGCAGCACTGGAAGCGCTGATGTGTTGGAAGCTGCCGGCATTAACTTATCTATCACGCCAGAAGAAGTACAACGCTGTATTGATGAAATAGGGGTTGGTTTTATGTTTGCGCCAGCTCATCATAGCGCGATGAAACATGCCATTGGCCCACGCAAGCAGATGGCCATTCGTACAATTTTCAATATGCTTGGCCCAATGACCAACCCTGCGGGGGTCAGCAAGCAAGTTATCGGTGTCTTTAGTAAAGATTTATGCCGCCCAATGGCAGAAGTATTAAACCGTTTAGGGAGTGAGCATGTACTGGTTGTTCATGCTTCTGATGGTTTAGATGAAATTACTTTATCTGGTAAAACCTACGTTGCTGAGCTAAAAGAAGGCCAAGTAAAAGAATATACTATTCTTCCAGAGGATTTTGGCTTTGAAGCACAATCACTCGAAGGTTTAAGCGTTGACAGCGCTGTCGCGAGTTTAACACTTATCAAGTCAGCGTTAGGAAAGTCTCAAGATGATGCAGCTCAAAAGGCGAGAGCGATTATCACTTTAAACGCAGGCGCCGCAATTTATGCCTCAGATTTAGCCGATTCGCTAGATGAGGGCATACAACGAGCCGCCGACGCCATTGGTAGCGGTTTAGCATTAGCTAAATTGGCAGATCTCGCTAATTTTACCAGCGTTTTTTCGAATTAATATAACTAAGCAAAGTGGATTAATCATGTCTCAGGTAACGTTCGGCCCTTCTGCTTCTGCAGACTCTACACCTACGATTTTGAAAAAGATCATTGCCCGAAAATGGCAAGAGATTCAGCAACGTAATCGAACGTTAAGCCTAGCAAATTGTAAAGCTCAGGCATTCGATCAAGATACAGCACGAGGTTTTGTACTGAGCATTGAGAACAAACTGGCTCAAAACTTACCGGCTATTATTGCTGAAATTAAAAAAGCGTCTCCGAGTAAAGGCGTAATACGTGAAAATTTTGTGCCCCAAGAAATTGCTGAAAGCTATGAAGCCGCTGGAGCAGCTTGTTTATCGGTCTTAACCGATCATGATTTTTTTCAAGGGCATGAAGATTATTTACAACAAGCCCGTGCTGCTAGCGCACTCCCCATTATCCGAAAGGATTTCATGGTCGACCCTTATCAAATTTATGAAAGTCGCGTTTTAAATGCTGACTGCGTACTATTAATCGCGGCATGTTTAACTAAAGATCAAATGCAAGAATTAGCAGGCATTGCTGAAGAAGTTGGTTTAGATGTATTAGTCGAGGTTCATAACGAGGAGGAGTTGCAGCAAGCACTTACGTTAAACACCAAACTTCTCGGCATCAACAATCGAGACCTTCATAGCTTCGATGTATCACTCAATAACACCTTTGACTTATTAGCTCAGATTCCTGATAGCAAAATTGTTGTCACTGAGAGCGGTATTCATACCCAAGATGATGTGCTAGCCATGCAGCAGCATCAGGTGAATGCATTTTTAGTGGGTGAAGCATTTATGCGTGCGGATGACCCAGGAGAAGAACTAAAACGTTTATTTTTTAGCTAAGTGTTCATAGATAACTATAGGCAGTCATATTGCGACTGCCTATCAAATGAAACAGATACCATGTCATAACCGGCAGCGGACAAACGACTAATCAAACTTTTATCTTCCAATACGCGTGAGCAAATATCATGAATACTGCCTTGTAGATCAGTACTAGCGAACGCCAATTCAAAATCCATAACTAAATACCGCATACTCCCGTATTCATCAGCATGCGTTTGATCAATACTTTCGTAAGTCACATATTTTAACGGTGATTCGTTATCAAAATGAGCCTGAAGCGCAGTCGATAATTCATCAGCTTCAGATACCGACGCTAATGAAAACATAGCCACAAACAATACAAATGTCTGAATCCCTTTATTAAGTTTCGTCATACTACTAAACTCCTTTAAGTGACCTGCAATTTAAAAACTACAGCTTGCTTTCAAAACAAGTCTAGCGAATATGTTCATAAAATATTAGTATTTAGCGGTGGGTTTTACGCTTGTTTACAGATGAGAAGCCTTTTAAGACTCTAATTGATGTGATATCGGGGCCACGTGAAGCACTTTTGTAAATATCATCCTATTTCGCCTGCCATTTGGCTATGCAAAGTTTGTCAGACCAGCTATGACAAAGCCTGCATGCCTGAAGCAAACGAGAAAAAGAAACTAGGTATTTGCCCTAGCTGTCATCATGAACTCCATTATTTGGATCAACGACAAGCACCCCCGCCATTTTGGCATATCCTCCCCAAATTTTTCCGTTTCCCCTGTAATAAAGAACCTTTACTAATCCTTGCGCTCAGCGGGCTGCTTTCGCTTACTTTTTTAGGTCATTATGCAATCGCGCTCGCCGCTAGCATACTCATTATTGAACTGGTTACCCGCTATGGTTACCAGATCATCAAGAAAGAAAAATTTACGCTAAAATCGCCTCCTGGTTTATCGATGATTTTATCGTTTCGAAACTTTGAGAAGAGCTTATTAGTCAGTATATTCCTCGGATTAACAATACTTGCGCCTATATTAGCAGCACAATACATTAACCTCTTATTTGCCATTGTTTTAGGTGCGCTCGCTTTTTGGTTTTTACCTGCGGCCATTTTGGTCAAATTTCGCGAAGAAAAGTTTGATAACACTTTGAGAATTGATACGTTATTAGCACCCATAATTCGAATGAGATGGGCTTATTTGGGACTAGTATGCGGCGTGGTGATAACATTTATAACCAGCCTAATATTTATAGACTTCTCCCATCAACACTTCCCACAAATGGTTACCCCATTTATCAGCGCGATTACTTTCAGTTACTTCAGTTTGGTTATGTTTAGTGTACTGGCTTATATTTTGAACGAATACAAATCATTTTCAAACATTACAACACCATCATTTCCTCAAAAAAGCTCAAGTACTAATGGCGTCAAAGCCTTACATGAAGTTGATCAGGCAAAACGAGTAGATGCCGATATAGATATTGCTCTGAAGCAAGGCAACTATATTCAACTCGTCACACAATTAGAAAAAGATCTCAATCGTCAAAGTTTTTCTGACTTAAGGCGAGACCAGTTATATAAGTTATTATTAGCGCTAAACGACCACAACCGCTTAGAAAAATATGCTCACTCTTTCCTCACAGTGATGCTTGGGCGAGGCAAAATAGATGAGGCAGCTCAATTCATTCAAACTCGACTTAACCATAATGCAGCGTTTGCATTATATGACTTAGCCCTGAGCAAACAGCTAGCCGATGCATTTCATGAACACAAAGAATACCAACTGGTTATTTGGCTCGCTTTCAAAGCGCATACCCGCTTTAAGCCCGATCCCGAACTCGCCGAGTTATATTTAAGAGCAGCGAAAACGTTATTATCAAAGTTACATAATAAAAACAAAGCACGTGAATATTTAAGCTTTATCATCGAGCATTACCCTAGCCAGCCTGCTTCAACGTCGGCTAAACTTTTACTGAAACTTATTCAAAAACCTCATGCAATCGAGTAACTTGTTCCTTAAGGCTTTTGCACGAACAGATGAAATTTGATAATTTACGCCCCTGTTACTTTCTAATCACTAATAAAAACAAGGATGCCACCCTAATGCTATTTCCCCCGCGCACGTTATCGAAGCAACTCACACAGTTTATGCTGTTAGTTTTCATTGCGCTTTCTATGCTTTCCACCACACAAGCACATGCAGAAAAAGTCTATAAACTAAAGTTGGCTGAAACATGGGGGCCTAATTTCCCAATTTTTGGTGATGCGTCCAAAAATATGGCCGCAATGGCAGAGAAAATGTCGAACGGACGACTTAAAATTGTCATTCACTCCTCTAACAAGCATAAATCACCATTTGGCATTTTTGATATGGTGAAATCAGGGCAATACGACTTAGGTCACTCAGCATCGTATTACTGGAAAGGTAAAGTACCCGCTACAATGTATTTCACTACCATGCCATTTGGCATGATTGCATCTGAACAATATGCTTGGTTCTATCATGGTGGTGGCATGGAGCTAATGAATGAGCTTTATGGAAAATATAATCTCATGTCTTTTCCGGGTGGAAATACCTCTAACCAGATGGGTGGTTGGTTTCAAAAAGAGGTCAATAGTGTCGCTGACTTAAAAGGGCTAAAAATGCGTATCCCTGGGTTTGCTGGCGAAGTCCTTGCTGAGCTCGGAGCAAAACCAACCAACATCCCGCCAGGCGAGCTATACACCTCACTAGAGCGTGGTACGATCGATGCCTTAGAATGGGTAGGCCCATCACTTGATTTACGTATGGGCTTCCACAAAATTGCGCCTTTTTACTACACGGGTTGGCATGAACCTGCTGCCGAGTTACAGTTTTTAGTGAATAAAAAGAAGTTTGAAAAACTACCCGCAGACCTTCAAGAAATTTTACGTATTTCCATGAAAGCAGCCTCTTTTGATATGTACATTCAGTCGACTCATGAAAGCGCTAAAAATTGGTCTACAATGATGGCTGAGTACCCGAATATTAAGGTCAAAACCTTTCCTCCAGAAGTCATGACAGCACTACAAAATGCGAATGACAAGCTTTTAGAAGAGCATGCGGCGGCTGACCCTTTTGCAGCGAAAGTGCTTAATTCACAACATAAATACCTGAAACAAGCACGTCAATGGACGAATATGTCTGACAAAGCTTATTTAGATAGCACAAAACGCTAGAGACTTTCATTACGTTAGTTTTTTCACGTCAAATTCGCGGCCATTAATTTCCACTGATTTGACGTAATGTGTTTAATAAACCTGAACCGCCGAACTATGTTTCTGATACTTAAATTCGACCAAATCTTTAAACACATAACACGTCTTTGTGGAGTATTAGCTTGCTCCGCAATGATTTTGCTACTACTGAACGTTTTTTTTGATGTCATCATGCGCTATGCCTTTAATGACGTATCGATTGGCATGCAAGAGCTAGAATGGCACCTTTTTTCTTGCATGTTCCTGCTAGGCATTCCCTATGCGATACAAGGCAATGCCCATGTTCGTGTCGATATCTTTTATGACCGCTGGAGTGACCCTCACAAAGCGTGGGTAAACCTTATCGGCTCATTATTGTTTGTACTGCCTTTTATTAGCATCGTCGCTTATTACAGTATTGATTTTGCCTATGACGCTTACGATATGGGCGAAGGTAGTGGTGACCCAGGCGGCTTACCCCATCGCTGGATCATAAAAAGCACCATCCCCGCTTCTTTTATTTTAATGGGCCTCGCCAGTTTAGGCACGATCACTCAAGCCCTTCGTGTAATCGTGGGCCATGAAAGCTACCCGGCTAAAGAAAACGGAGCGATATCATGATTGGTATTATCATGTTTGTCGTAGCGCTTCTCATGTTGATGCTTGGTTTTCCTGTGGCATTCACTTTTGCAGGTACTGCACTGTTCTTCGGGATTCTCGCCGAAGGAGTCGAGTTATTTGCATTCATGCCTTATCGTATTCAAAGCATCATGGAAAACACCATTTTAATGGCCATCCCTTTGTTTATTTTTATGGGTGTCGTACTGCAAAAAACAAAACTAGCTGAAAAGCTACTTGAGGCTATGGCCTTATTATTTGGTCGCGTAAACGGCGGGATTGCGATCAGTACCATTTTAGTGGGGTCTTTGTTGGCTGCCTCAACAGGAGTGGTTGGAGCAAGTGTCGTGGCGATGGGCTTAATTTCATTGCCTTCCATGTTGAAACATAACTACGACAAGCAACTCAGTTGCGGTGTCATTTGCGCTTCAGGCACCTTAGGCCAAATCATTCCACCCAGTATTATTCTTATTATTCTGGGTGATGTATTAGGGCTACCTGTAGGTGATTTATTTAAAGCAGCGCTTGGTCCTGGCGTACTTCTTATTGGGCTATATATTGGCTATATCCTATTTATTTCTGCCCGCAACCCTGCCATTGCACCAGCCATGCCGCCTTCTGACGCACCAAAGCTTGTACAAATTAAAAACGCCCTACTTGCTATTATCCCACCACTTACCCTTATTTTTGTGGTCTTAGGTTCTATATTTGCAGGTATTGCTACCCCAACAGAGAGTTCCGCGCTGGGAGGCATTGGCGCCATCGTACTCGCGGTTGCTTATGGACAGTTTCAATTCAAAATGATTTGGGACAGCGCAAAAGAAACCGTTATGGTTACCGCAATGGTTTTTGCTATTTTGCTCGGTGCGACAGCATTTTCAATGACCTTCAGCTACTCAGGCGGTGATATATTGCTTGAGGAATGGTTATTACAGTTACCAGGTGAAAAATGGGGCTTTCTAGTCCTCACAATGTTAGTCGTTTTAATACTTGGCTTCTTCATCGACTTTGTTGAAATCACCTTTATCATTATTCCTGTACTCGCGCCGATTGCAGAAACATTGGGCATCAGCATGGTCTGGTTTGCTATTTTAATCGCGATGAACCTTCAAACCAGTTTTCTAACGCCCCCCTTTGGCTTTAGTCTTTTCTACCTTAAAGGTGTTACACCACCGTCTATTAGAACAGTGGACATCTATCGTGGTGTTTTACCCTTTATTGGCATACAAATCAGCGTACTAGCACTGCTACTCGTGAAACCAGAATGGTTTGGATTTTAGAAAGAGCTAAATGCACTCATATATAAAAATATGAACACCATTCAGTCATTTAAATGGTAGGGCACGACGCCATACCTAACAGAGCAGAACCAGGGAATGGATGGTGATTATTATGTCAGCTGTTTTACTAGCCACCTAGTTTTCTACTAGCGAACAATAGCAGTATGGTGTCGTCCTATTATATTTTCTTGAATTACGCGTCGTCTAAATCTGTGTTACCCACTGAAAACACCTGTTTGGTAATAAACCTGTTTAAAAATTGGGTGAATAACATCAAACGAAAAACGAAATAACCCGCCCTCTAACGCCTGCTGCTTAACCGTTGTTTTGCCCGGCGTTAAAATCTGAGGAATGTTAATTTTTAAACGCCCTAGCTGCCAAAAAAAACGAGTACTTTCAAAAATAATTGCGCTGTTTTGCTCATATACTTTCAAGTACATACCGAACCCAAACCCTACGACCTCAATAAGCCCTGTATTTTTTCTTATACATTTAGTGGATTTAACTCGATTCACGCTTCGATTAGGATAAAAATAAAACCGATCCCATGTCATTCCTTTCAATTTTTTATCCGAATAAACGTTAACTTTCATTGGTATATTTTCACCCGAATAAAGCGCCAATGGCGTACCAATAACTCGACATAACTGCGCTAACAACTTACCAAAAAATGATAGATAAATGACGTCCATCACGCCGGTATAGGTCACCTCAGAAGATGCGGAATCGACAGAAAACCTATGCTGAATATCTGGGTGTAATCGACGCCAGCCTTTTTCACCGATTAAAGAGCGGTAACTCAACATTATATTTGAAGATATTTTGGGTGGTTTTGTAGTCATACCTCTCTCCTAGATTGATAAATACCCCAGCGATTAGCCACATCAAAAAATTCAGATAAACTAAAAAGACCTACACATGGCATGGCGCCGGGAACCGCTTTACCTTTTGCAAGCCGTCTAATAATAAGCTCAGAAGGTATGGTGGGAACATTTATTCCAACACCATTCTCCGCTACGAGCTGCCAATTAATTGTTTTGGATCGTCCATTCTGATCGCTCCCACAAAGCGCGACATACATCCCCCCTCTATCCGTTCCAAGTTGGATGAACCATTCACTCATTCTGGTTAATATTTTTGTATAGCGGGCTAAATTCTTAATCATGCCCACACGAGATAACCAAGACAAAAACCAAAGACCGACATGCAGTAAAGCTACTTCAAGCCCAGCCTGAAAGTGGACTGTTTTTAAGTCGGGGTAACGAAGAGGTAATAAATCAATATCAGGAATCTCACAGTTACTCATCCATCGTTTACCAAGAGGAGAACCAAAATCATAGCGGTTTAGATTCTGCCAACCATAGCGAGCTTGTTTACGGTTATTGGTCAAGGTATTAAATGGTTTGCCGGTATATGAAAGAATAGAACCTACTGTCGCTTCGCCACGTTCTGTTTGATTCCCTGGTGAAATACCATATTTTATGGTCTCTAACTTAGAAAAACTTGGTAAAAATTCATCGATAACAGCGGTTGATAAACCAGGAACAGTACTAGCGCCGCTTACAAGCATCACACCGTTTTCTTTTGCTGCCTCATCTAATTCAGCAGCAAAATTAGCAACAAACTCTCTATCATCCGCAAAGTCGACATAATGACATTTAACCGCGATACAGGCTCTTGCAACACAATAATCGTTTCCTTCACGTTGTAATTGAAACGGGCCTGAGGCATTCACCACAAGGTCGGGGTTTACACTTGCTAAACGTTCGATCAAACCAGGGCTGAGAACATCAACATGGATATAACTTACTTTCTTTGAATATTTTGAAAATGCGTATTGTATGAATTTTTCCGCTTTATTCTGAGATCGCCCTGCTACAAAAACCTCATAGTTATAGTGAGCAAGCATACTATCAACAAGACGCTTACCAAAGTTCCCATACCCACCAATCACCAGAATTCGCATAGCTATCTCCTTTATAGACTGTGTACGTTCAACTCTCCGCTGTAAGCAATAACGACTCCAATCAAGAACATCTTAACTTCAACCGAGAACCTATATTTCCCTTCAACCTCCTGTTCAGACGCGACCACCTGAGGGCTTAGAAAATCAGGTAAAACAACACCCATAAATTTTGTCTTAACAAAGAGGTAGTGAAGTGAACCATTCTTTTCAACTGCCTTAAAATGCATGGCTAACGGACCTAAAAACTCAATCAGAAAATCGCCCTGGCGTTCAAATGATGACTTCATTTTCAAACCATCAAAATCACGCATCCAAACCATTGAATCTTTAGTGTGCTCACAGTCCACCCTTAACTTTGACTTAGGATTTTCTCTAGGAAAGCCAAAGGCAGAGCAAATTATACGCGCAATAAGATTGCCTCTTTTTACGCTTGCGGTCCCTTCGAGTTTATTTATACCTATATGTGATTTCTGCAATAGCGGTGAAAGACGGTTAAAGCTTTCACCCATATGAAGCGCTAATACACTACTCTCTGCATCCAAAATTATTCGCCTCTAAGCCTGTAAATTTAAATTCTATTTTTTTCCATATCCATCTTCTGTTACTTGTTTCAGTAATTTCTGTCAATAGAGAAACCAACTGATAAATTTTTAGTCCTTTTGCTTACCCCTTTTAGCTTTAGATGGTATAAGTTTAACGACTGTTGCCCCCATTTTCATTAACGTTACAAGCGTCTTTTTTGGCAAAACTTTTACCTGTTCATACCAGTTAGTTAGTGTCGAGACAAACGTTAGCATCGATTCAATTTTGATTTTAATCTCTTTGGGCGTTTGGTCATCCGCCTCCATTTCTCGTACACATTCACGTAACATATTTAAAGTTGGCTCTATCTCACGCTGCTTACGCTGCTCAACAATCGTTAACAACATTTCCCAGGTGTCGCCTTTTACCGTGAAAAAATCTCTACGATCACCGAATACAGACTCAGCATTAACCAGCCCCCATCCCTGTAACTCTTTAATACTATTACTGACGTTAGAGCGTGCCACCGATAACGTCACAGAAATTTCTTCAGCAGTTAGTGCCTTAGGTGATAAATAGAGCAAGGCATGGATTTGCGATACCGTGCGATTCACACCCCATTTTGTGCCCATCTCCCCCCAATGGAGGATATATTTCTGCATGACTGGTGTAACTTTCATATATTTCTGCAATTTCTGTTATAACAGAAACAACAGTAACGCCAAACACTCATTATGTCAAATTCCAACTTATTTAAAGGCCTATAGGTAGCAAACCTGCGCCAGACTATGCTTAAGTCACCCCATCCAATTAAAATGCAGGCAATACCAAACACCTTTAACGAATGAAACACAAAGTAACAAAAACACAACACGCATCATCTATTTGTTCATGTCATTTGTACGAAATTCTTTAAATTATCGACCTATCAAAATTACACCTTACGTCGTTTGCGTGAGGGTATTTAGAAAAATTTGTGAAAGGGTATTTGTATTGACCAGAATTCAGGCATCAAAAACGCAACAAACAGGTTTTACTTTAATCGAGTTGGTAATGGTGATCGTCATCTTGGGTATTTTATCTGCTTTTGCTCTACCAAGGTTTGCAGAGATAACCGGAGATGCAAAGAGGGCTAAGCGTGATACTTTGATTGGAGCAATTGATTCAACAATAGGCATAGCAAAGGCAGTTTGCCTCGCTCAGTCAACTTGTTCGCCGTCGGGTGTTTTTCAATCTATTAGTATAGATGGTCAGAGAGTTAGTATGCTTGGACTTTGGCCAATGGGAACGTCAGCGGGAATACTTACAGCTCTTGATGTAGAAAGCTATGACATCACGACCACTCGTAATACCATTCTGTTCACGATAGGTACAGACTGTACCGTCCAATATCATCACCCGTTACATAGAAGAGCACCAATTATCGCCGGTGACAGTACATGTAGCTAAAGTAGTGCGTCAAATTTTGCATTAAATAGCGCCCTTTTCTATCCTTGAACAATCAAGACTGAGCGACTCAAATTCGGACAAAGTCATCTCTCTACGAAGTTACGTAATTCAGGGTGATTCAGCCAACGTGACTCTTGATAGAACTAACGGAAGTTAGCAAAATCGACCCTTTTTTGAATATCGAGAGAACGCTAACTGAAAGGTTTCAATCATGCCTTGCATCGACTGGTTGAAATCACAACACAAAGCGAGCCCTTTTGCAGTTGTCGACATTAACTCTATTTGGTGTCTAGCAAAATATTGGAAGTCCAACTTAAAAAATAGTTTCTTTGCCGGTATTCTGTGGTAAACAGAGTATTTAAAGTTAGGTAAAGCAATTACCAAATTAAAGTTAAAGGCTTTCCCCCCTAAATCTTAAGATCAGATGATACAAACAATATAATACATTTGAGTAAAGCATGAAAACAGACATCATTATTAGAGATCTAGTACCTGAAGATGCATTCGAACTTTCAGCGCTTTTTCGCCGCTGTTACGGCGAAACCTACGGCAGACCTGTTTTTTATGATGTAGCGGCACTCGTTGAGTTGATTAGCAAACGAGAACTAATTTCGGCGGTTGCAACAAAAGGCCAACAGGTATTGGGTCATGTGGGTATCACAGTACGTCACCCAGGATCTAAAGTTTGTGAAACAGGTAACACAGTGGTGGACCCCAACGCGCGTGGCCAAGGCCTGTTATTAAGGTTGGGAGCCGCTTTACATGAACTGGTTCAGCGAAATGGGTATCTGGCTTATCTACATTATCCGACCACGGCACATGAGATAATGCAAAGAGCATCGGTTGCATATGGTGGAAAAGAAACTGGCGTGTTGCTAGCTTATGTGCCAGAAACGACACATTCTAAGTTAGGCGCTAAACAGACTGGCCGATTAGCCGCGACAGTCGCTTATCAACCGCTTTCACCTCCACCTAGAAGAGAGGTTATTTTACCTGAGCGGTATCGCGCTGTGATCGCGAATATCTATAAAAAATTGAATCTAGATAGGAAGATTACTAACCCCCTGCTATCACTAGACCTGAGCTTAGTGAATGACGAAACTCAATTGATTGAAAGCTACAGCCCTCAACGTGATCTGCTACATATTTTTGTAACAACTAAAGGTGCTCATCTTGCATCAAAAGTATCAGCGTCGATTAAAAAATACCAGCCGAAAGTTACCCATATCGACCTGCCTATAGATAATCCTGATATCGATGTCATGATTGAAAGTCTGAGAGACCTTGAGTTTTTCTTTAGTGCATTATTACCTGAATTTGCACATACGGACTTGCTTAGATTACAAGCAATAAGTTCATTAACGCCGAATGACTTTGAACTAAATTTAATCAATGAAGATGCTATTAGTCTCTGTGATTTCATTCGAAATGACAGTGTCTTTTAATCATTCTTTCAAATTTTCTTAATATGCACGCAAGCTTTATATAATGTAAAGAGAATGGTTCATTAAGGCTCTAATCGAACAATAATGTCTGCTTCGTAAACCTATTCACTCGTATAAAAAGTAGTGCTTTGTATAGAAAGCGAACATTGTTATTTTGGCATAATACGGTTCTTTGCCCAGTTTTAATCGTGCTGAATAATGTTAGCTCTACCCCGAAAGCGATACTTCCAACGCCGCAATAAAGGGCCGGAGCATAGCGATGGTCCAGCCCACGCTTTTTTGTGGGCGTGCATTGTTATGTTTTAACTCCCAGCTCTCCGAAACACTCTTTGATCTCTTTTAGCTCGAAGTCCGAAATTATTTTTGTAAGCCGACCTTCAAGAAATTTAACAGCCTCAGACCGTGAAAGGTTTACAACATTGGCCGTTTGCCACGAAACTAATTCATTATTGTTGCCATCATATGTTTCAGCAACCCATTCCATAACTACTTTCGTTGCATCAAAGCTGATTTCTTCTCGCTATACCCTTGGAATGAAATTAGATAATTTACCGCTTCAGCGCCTTCAAGTACGGAAACATCACCATTTCGGATAACAGTAATCAATTCGATTAGACGTAAACTTACTTCTTTCACATCTAAGACTGAAGGTAACCTATCTATATCGGCAATTGATTCAAGCTTCATAATTCGAACACCTCATTAAGAGGCAAATAATAGTTGGTTAAAATAAGCGACGAAGGAGCAAAAACCAACTATTATTTGTCCTTTTGAGTGACTTGTTAGGCGCTGATAGGCAAACCGCTAGACCAGACTTTTGCCATACCTACAACTGCATTTTGGTAGTTTGTATTTTTGCTTGCTAAATTTCTGTGTTTACAAAATTCGATGTCTTGATTAAAAATAGATGACGCCAGTTGACGACCACCCATTGTAATCCCCGATGTTTTAGAGCTTCTCAATTCTGTAAACAATGTAAAAGCTTTAGATAAATCGTTGATATTATTTTTTAAACATTTAGTTAAGTGCCATGCATCTTCTAAAGCCTGGCAGGCTCCTTGACCCGATGTAGGTAGAGGAGAATGAGCAGCATCCCCCAATAACACAACATTATTTTTATGCCATAAATCTATCGGATCATGATCATGCACATAAATTTTATTAATTTCAGATTGGGGCGTTTCATTAATAATTTTACAAATGATATCTGGCCAATCACAAAAAAGAGAATTGAGCTCTGATTTATACTTATTGGGATTTATTTCATTTATGTTCTTAGAGACAACACCACCCGCCCAATAAGCTTTTGTTTTTGATATTGGAACAATGCCAAAGCGCTCACCCGTCCCCCAATAATCAGAAACTGAAAGGTCAGAGAAATCAGCAGAATCTTGTTCAAAAATACCAACCCAATTAATAAAACCTTGATAGATAGGTGCGTTTCTGCCATTAACGTATTTTCTAGTTAATGACTTCATACGCCCATCGGCACCAATAATAATATCTGGCTGAATACTCTCTCCATTACTGAATTTAACTGTAGTATTGGCGTTGTTATTTGATAATTTAACAACTTCATGTTGATAATGTATCTTGATGTTTAATTCAATAGTACGCTGAATTAAAATACTCATAAGGTCTTTACGAATAATTGAATAACTAGGGTATTTCATTAACCGATTAAGCTCATGTATATCTAATGAGCCAATAGGTTCTCCTATGTTAGAAATACGGTTCATATAACTTAACGAACCTGAAACCTTTGAAATTTTATCCAACACGCCAAGCTGCTCAAGAACAAATGAAGCGTTTGGCCAGCAGACAATGCCGGCTCCTATTTCTGTTGGTCGGCTAAAACGCTCATAAACAGTTACATCAAAACCTTCTTGTTTTAATGCAATGGCTGTACTTAAGCCTCCAATTCCTCCTCCCAAAATACCAACTTTCAAAATGACTCCTTGTTGAGTCTAAGCGCCTAACGTTTAAAGCAGCGGCGAGCGGAACGAGTCCAGCCCACGTTACTTTGTGGGCTGGACTCGTTAGATTATTTTGTGACTATTGAAGTAAACTCTTTTGATACCATTAGACCTTTTGTAGCGTCCTGAACAGCTTTAGTCCACAATGGAACTGAACCTCCCGGAATTGGCTCAAGCTGCACTCCCCTACCAAACGATACAACAGTAGTAGAAATATCTGAGGCCTTGTCATAAATTATCCACTCAATTTCAAATACACCCTCACCTTTCGTTCCGACACGAGCACTACAGATATTAGCTAAGACTGAGCTCAACTTCGCACCTATCAAAACATCTGCATCCTGCTGATTTTTAAGCTCAAGCGTATCTGTAGGAATCGGATAGCCATGACTGTCTAATGCATCAATAATCCCATCCCTGAAAATGTCATTTAATTCTGAATTAGTAAACCACTTTAACTCCCTTTCATTTAGGCAAACGTTACCAACTTTCATTTGGCCGATGCTTGTATTTTCTAATCTTGTTTTTATACCTGAGAAATATAATTGTTTGATTTTATCTCCATTAACTTCCTGAGGCGAATACGCACCTACGCTTGGTAGAACAGCTGCTGGGAATGTTGAACAACCGCCCAATAACATTAATGCGATTAAAACAAATACTACTTTCACTATCTTTTCTCCTTGAGAATTTAATGAACTATGACTATTAATTTAACATTTGTATAGTGAGCCCCCCTGATTTTCATGACAAGGAATCTCTATATTTCCCCCTATAATATCTTGTTTTTAAAAGAAAAAAATAGTTTTAAAAATCGCCTTCACCCCACGACTTAAAGGGCCTCATATGCAGAAATAGCGAGGGGTCTCATATGTACGCCAAGAAAAAACTATATGACTGATTTTATTGAGTTTTCTTAGTTACTTCTGTGACAAAGCAAGCCATTTATAGGTTTTCACAGAAAACAAAACGAGCCATTTGTGGCCGCACTGTCAGCAATAAAGGTAATTCGGTACTAATGGAGTTTACAAAAAATGTTCGCTATCAAGCTAAAAGCGAACGCTAATAGGAGTTAGTTTAAGCGTTTAAATAAACGCTTAAAGACAAAACGAAAAGGATCGCTTTAGGTCGTTAGTTAGCGTTTTTTTTCAAATAAAGGCCAATTTCTTTATTCTTATTGACTAACAGGTCGGCTGAAATATCCTAAATCATACTAAGCCGTCAAGAGACAACTCTAGGACAGTCAAGTCGAAGTAACCGTATTCGACTAAATCAAACCTAAATTTCAACTGTAAAATCGGGCTTGGGCCTATACAGCTAATAGCCTGGATTGATCGTTATTTTGTAATCAATAACCTCGTTACTCAACATTACCGAATTTCACTGAATCCAAATAGAACCTATGTTATAAATACGCTATGATCAATATTTGTACAACTACTGATATTTTCTGTTGAGGGTAATATTGTGGCATTCTCTATCAATAGCGTTTCTCCTAGCATTTCAGGTAATAACGCCAAAACAAGCGCGACTTCTTTTGAAAGGTTAAGCTCTGGCAGTAAAATCAATCATGCTAGCGATGATGCCGCGGGGCTTGCAATCTCCCAACGTATGACGACTCAACTGGGTGGATTTGATGCCGCGATTAGAAACTCTGGCGATGCAATTTCATCAATTCAAGTTGCAGATGGCGCACTGGAAAGCCTAAATAAAAATATTGGCCGCATTCAAGAGCTCGCTCTTCAATCATCAAACGGCGCGCTCAGTGATACTGATCGACAAGCAATTAACGCTGAAGCAGAACAATTAGTTGATGAATCCAATAAGATTTTAGAAAACACTAATTTCAATGGAAAACCGCTCCTCTCATCTGACGCAGACTTAAACGTGCAGTTAGAAAGCCCTGGTTCAACCATTACAGTTAAAGGGAATGACCTGGCTTCTAAGTTTGAGTCTTTAGGCTTCGCCGATATAGACCTGAGTACTCAAGCAGGCGCAAGTTCAGCGCTCAACGTATTAAAAGATGCTTCAGAAGCGACCATCGAAAGAAGCTCTGAGCTAGGTGCGTCGAGCAATCGAATTGAAAGTAGTATTGAGAATTTAGCGACTTCTGGCATTAACACCGCTGAAGCAAGAAGCCGAATAGCCGATGCTGACTTTGCAAAAGAAACCGCTGATTTAGCGGCAAGCCAAATCAGGGACCAAGTTCAGATATCGGTCCAGGCTCAAGCTAACAGCAACCGAGAGGGCATCTTAAAACTTTTATCTTAGTCGCCGCTGATAACTAGGGTTTCTTCACCTGGCAACGTAAAATATGCGTGTCAAGTACAGGGCCAATCAAAACTGTTTCGCCTAACTGTACTGCTACACTGGCACCAGAAAGTGCTTCACCATCATTACGATAGATCGTCTCAGCCTGCATTGTTTTTCCTGCAACATTAATACTCGCGACTTCTGAGGAAGATACATTTAAGGGGTTGTCCACATGCGCTAGGAAATCAAATGCCTTCGGATGCCCTGCCGTGAGCAATTTCCCGTTATCACTCCACTCTAAATTATCGACAGAAAAACCAAACTCAACACGATCTTGATACGTCCAATCCAACAGTGATACGCCACGGCTATAACGCGACACACTACGTCTAAGCGACTCGGCAACATACAAGGTTTGTTTATCCGCAGATAGTGCAATACCATTTGCCATTCTCAAACCATCAATGACGCTATGGCCTTGTTCTCCATCAAAATACGTAACAGAAGACATTGGTAAGCCAAGATAGGCTTCTAACTTTTGCATCAAAGTCGCGTATGTCGAGCCATAGTCATTCGTAACAAAAAATTGATCCTTCGCCACAACAATCAAATCATTGGGGGAAATCATTTCTGGGTAGCTAACTTTGCGCCGTAAAGTTAAAACGCCCGGCGCTGAAATATCAAAAATATCTATTTCATGCTCGTTAGCATTAATATGGTTTACCACATACAGCTCTAAGCCTTCTCCTTTGATGCCTTTTCGTAGCGTAATACCATGTGGATGAAAGACACCCGTCATATTTGTCGTTAGCTGAATAGCTTGAGAATCAGGCTGAGATAAATCTAAAAGCCAAATCGCACCATTGCCTGTCGTTGGATTCCCATCATGCAAATAAGATCGACGATCATCTGAACCGATGTACGCCACTTTATTATACGAGTCAATCGTGATGTCTTCTGCACCAACCGGTCCTTTTAAGGCGTCACATTGCAGTAGGCTCATAGGCTCAACGTTCAGACCTAAACCAGTACTATTCACCAGTCTAGTTAATTGAATAACGACAATAAATGCGATAACTGCAAAAATACTTATTTTTATTTTCATGATAAATTAATGACCTTTTATTATTTAGCCTGCTAATCAACCGCTAAGTTTTTATATAGTCGTAAATCTATTGAGATAACTGAAGTTTATTTGCGTGATAAAACGAATTAGTTTCAGTAATACTATGCATTATCAACACCCACTATTCAAAGTGGTATTCTTTCAAACAGCATTTGATATTGCTGTTGTTTGACCCTTATTCCCCGGGTTTTAAATTCATGTATAAGTAGTTGGCAAGCATCTTTGATAATCTCATTTTTACCGGCTAACTCTAAAAATAAAAAGGCTTTTTCTGCTTTATTCAAGTCATCGTGCGCAACAAATACGGCCATCATCTTATGGTAGTACTCAGGTTCTAGACTAATCCTTGCGCGCTGTTTAGATGGTGCGTTTTTTTGCGTATCTTCAAAAATAAACGTCATCCGAGCATAATCGTTATGAGCGACAGCATAATTGACCAAGTCACGCGCACAACCCCAATAGAATGCTTCATTTGGGTACAATTTTTCAATGTGATAACGCTGTTCCATTACTTCTGGAGAGTCAGGAAACTGTTCACTCATCAACCTTAACTGTGCTCTTGCCTTATCGAAGTTAAAGATGGATATCGACTCCATTACTAACGCTAGCTTAGCCCTAAAATCTCGCCCGGTCTGATTGGGTTCTTCTACTTTTGGCTTCATTTTTACCAAGTTCATTAACGATTCAAGCCGCCATAACAACGCATACAAACCAGCGCCAAATATAAGCATCAATGCAAAAACACTTAAACCACTGAGATCAACTTTCTCTAACAACCATAAAGCACTTAAATAGCTACCGATTACTGAGGCATTCGTTAAAACCAGAACCAAACTCAGCTTGAGTCTAAGCCCTGCATGATAACTAAAATAAATCTGTACAAACGAGGCCCCCATCAAAGCGCACAGCATGCCCGACAATCCTTGCAGAGCAGGACTAAACTTACTAGAAAACAGCATGTACAAAACACCGCAAATAAATGTACTACTAAATAATAAAAGCAGTACTTTACCTCGACCCAGTCGAAACTCTAAAAAACTGCCCCATACCAACAAAATTAAAAGATTTAACCCCAACCACAGTCGTGATGATTCAAGAAACAGATAACTGATAAAATTTGAAATTCCCTTATGCTCCAGACTTAAAGCAAAATGAAACTCATTTAATTGGCCTACGATTGGGTTGATCAACCCTTCTCTTTGAGCTTTCCACTCACTAAACTCAGCCGCACTCATAAACAAGCGTCCTTCGGCTAATAAATAGGGATAGAAAAATCTATCTTTTAGCAGCAAAGTAATAAAGTGATCAGAACTTTTCTCTTTGACTGCACGATGTAACTGGTCTAAATAAACTTCAGATCCAATCCGCTCAATATTGAAACGGCGCTCAACAAACTCAACATAGATTTTCTGCTCTAGCTTAAGTAAATTTTGCTGCTGGTATTGTGAAATCGCTTGCTGAAGCGTTGAAGCGTCTTGCTTTTCAGATAAAACAAAACAGGAGATGAAAGCAATGGATAGCAATAAAGAAAGTATTGGAATTCGCTTTATCTTAACCAGCTTAAACACTGACATGTAAGGTCTCTAATTATTATTCTCAATAATAAGAGACCTTACATCAAATTTTAAATAAATAAAATTATGCTTTCCAAAAAGGTTTATTTACCTCTTCAATCACTTGCGCTCGTGTAACGCCAATATCATCTAATTGCTCGTCACTTAAGTTTAACAGTTGACGTCGCTGCTCAACGCGAGATGCCATTAAACTTAGCTGTTTATACCAAGCCACGCCCTCTGAGGAGTGATCGTGATGATTATCGGCTTTATCTTTTAGTTCAGCCAAAAATCTAAATAATACAGTGAGGTCTAAAAATCTTAATGTCATCAGGCTTCTCCTTTCAACTTCATTTATGTACGTCATTTCAATACGTTTTTCATACTGCATACTATAAAGCGACAAACTGATGCAGAACAGATTCAAAAACATGTTATTATTACCAGCACAGATACCAAATCCACTATCTGTACTGCATCCTCCTGAAAAATCTGTACTGGTATAGGATAAAACGATGAGCACTCCACTCTATAAACAGCTGTCTGAACAACTTGCCGACCAAATTCGACAAGGTATTTATAAAACAGCAGAGAAGCTTCCCTCTGTTCGTCATTTAGCAAAACAGCAGAGTGTGAGCGTATCCACTGTCGTCATGAGCTATAACACCTTAGAAGATTGGGGGCTCATTGAAGTAAAACCAAAATCAGGTTATTACGTTAAAGGGCTAACCAATAAAATACTGGCAACACCTCACATCCAACAATCCGCCTCATTACCCAATGAAGTGACAACGTCTCAGTTAGTCATGGGGGTCATGCGCGCGTCTAGTGACCCTCGCTATATCAGTCTGGGTGCTGCAATTCCTGCCAATGACTTCCCTATTATTAATCAGCTAAAAAAGACCTTTGCTCAAATCGTACGCACTGAAAAATTTTTAGGGGTCGGTTACGACTCCACAAAAGGTAACGAGTTATTAAGGCGACAGCTCGCTAGGCGTGCAGTAGATTCTGGCATACATGTCAGCCCTGAAGATATTGTGATCACCGCCGGTTGCCAAGGCGCTATCGGCCTTTGTTTACGATCGTTATGCTTACCAGGAGATATCGTTGCGGTCGAAACACCGGGTTATTACGGTTTACTGCAGTTGATAGAGTCATTAGGTTTAAAAGCGATAGAGATTCCTTCCGACCCTGTTACCGGCATGAGTATTGACGCGTTGAAGCTAGCACTAGAACAGTGGCCAATTAAGGCTATATTAAGCGTTCCTAGTTTTAGTAACCCCGTCGGTACACTTATGCCTGACAGCAATAAAAAAATGCTAATCGATCTAATATACGAATACGATATCCCATTTATTGAAGATGATATTTATGGTGAATTAGGCTACAGCGAGCAACGCCCTAAAGCCGTAAAAGCATTTGATACCCGCGGCCAGGTATTACTCTGTTCATCGGTATCAAAAGTATTAGAACCACAGTTAGGTTTAGGCTGGGTTATGCCCGGTAAATATCTAGAAAGAATAGAGTATGAACGCTTTTTAAATAGCTCCAGCCATTTTCTCTTACCTCAATTAGCTGTTGCCGAAATTCTATCTCGTGGCAGCTTTGACCGCCATTTACGCCTTGCGCGAGAAACGTACCGACAAAGGCGAGACCGCTTAAATGACCTGGTTTGTCAGTATTTTCCTGAAGATACCCGACTATCAAATCCACAAGGTGGCTTTGTGTCTTGGCTGCAACTTTCCAACCAAACCAATGCAACTCAGCTTTACCTTCAAGCAAAGAAGCAAGGCATCATTATTGCCCCTGGAGAGATTTTTTCATCGAACCCTCAAAAGTATCGACATTCAATTCGCTTAAGCTATGCGAATGAATGGACGAAAGAACGTGAGAATGCGATTAAAGTATTGGGGAAATTAGCGCGAGAACTCGCGCCGTAGATATAGGTGCACACAGAGAAAAATTGCACACATACTTTCAAACAATTAATTTCGACGCTTCGGCGTCCAGGCCCAAACCATTTCCATTAATATTGGTTCTTTACCATCAGCATCAGTAATCACTACAGGTACGGTCGTTTCACCTTTATCAAGCGTTTGCATCGCTGAGATTTGCTCGTCAGTCAAACTCGCGACTGCTTTCATATTACCTTTTGCGCGTTTCACGTAATCAGCTTTAATTGTTTTGATCACAGGCACTGATGTGTCAGGAACATTCATGCCTATCAAGTATCCAGTAGCCGATTCAGCAATAAGAATACTCGCCACGGCATGAACAGAACCAATATGATTTTGAACAGACTTTTTATTTTTTAAACTGATCACTGAACGTCTGTCGGTTAATTCTTCAATTTTAATTCCAGCCGTACCGGTAAACTTAACCAATTTACCAAAAAAGGTAGTCAGCGCCTTCACCCGTAAAAACTCTGGCAAACTATTAATGTTGCTCACAATCTTGTTCATTTTATTCTGCTTAGCCATAAACTTTAACTCCTCTAGAAACACAAAAACATGAATATTATTCAGTAACTGTGAGATTATACACATTTTTGAAACAGTGGTTTCAATCAAAATGCTATCGATTTACTTTTAGGCGCGTTATAATCGCGCCACTTTTTATAGGAGCAAACCATGAGCGACTTAAAACAAAAATTCGAAGATACTGTCAACTTCGTACAGAATGCTGAAGGTGATATCGAGCTTTCAAACGAATTGAAGCTAAAAATGTATGCACTTTATAAGCAAGCAACTGAAGGTGATGTTTCAGGTAAAAAGCCTGGCATGATGGACTTCATTGCACGTGCTAAATTTATGGCATGGGAAGGACTTAAAGGCAAATCTGCAGATGAAGCAATGCAGACCTATATCGACGCCATAGAAGAATTAAAAAAATAATTAAAATAGACATATTAATGTCATCAATATAAGAGTCTAATGAATGCCTAATTTCTAAGGGGCAAGCTTATATCAATAGGCTCTTAAATTTAGTCCACTGATAATTAAATAATAACAAGCTCAACGCCAAGATACTCAGCAACATAGGTCTTTGTAAAGTTGGGCAAACATAATAAATATAAGAGACCACACAAGGAGTGTGATGAAGCGTAATTACGCTTTAATCTGTCTCGCTGTATAACAAGGGGAATATATGAGCACGACCATCGCTCTAGACGAATGCCAACCAGGTTTATCATTTGAACTTGCGGAGGCGGTACGTGATCAACACTTAAGCTCGCGCACCAGTCAAACATACCAGCATTGGATTACACAGTATCTTGCTTATTTTGATCTAAAAAGCCCTACCTCGCTTTCAGAACAAAATGTAAGAGAATTTTTAAAACATCTCGTAAAGAAAATGTCTTTATCGCGTGCCCGTTTAAATCAAGCAAGAGAAGCGCTATTTTTCTTATATGAAAAAGTGCTTAAACGACCTCTAAAACGTAAAGAACTCGAGCCAAGCTAAACACAGTTTTATTCAATGCATGTGACACATCATGCATTGAATACTCACCAGTAAACCAAAATATCACATACACCAATTCCCGCCAGTTCAATACTTAAATTAAGCGACGCTTATAATGTCTAATTTGTTACTGTGACTTAGAAAGCTTTCGGTTCTTTTTATCTTCCTCTATGCATTCGCTGTTCATTTTAGATATAAACATGTGCGCACAATACCCTGCCATGCCAATTAAAAACACAACCACTGCCAAACTTAGTTGACCTTCAAAACTTGTAAACAGTTCAATTAATGCTTCCATAGTGATTCCTCTTTTTTGTTGATCATTCCATTTTAAGTAAGACCAAAGCTATCAGCACTGACACAGGTCAAGCATGTCGCATATAAGCTTTAATGCGGTAAACATTTATTATCAGGTAAGCCTTAGCTTGACGAATAAATTAATGAATTTCTAACTGACGCGAGATTTCATTCAGTACTGACCATTTTTTTGAACACCAGGCAGGTGCCAACAAAATATCTTCAGATGCCGTACCGATCAGCCGATGAACCACGACATCTTTAGGTAGCATTCGAACAAGCTTAACAACCGTTTGGATATAGTCGATCAGCTCGACGGGCTGGTACTCACCTCTTTTCCATTCGCGTGCGAGCTGCGTGCCCTTCACAATATGCAAAGGATGGAATTTAATACCATCTGTTCCCAAGTTAAGTACTTTATCCAAGGATTCAAAACTATCGTTAGTTGATTCCCCCGGTAAACCGACAATTAAATGGGTACACACTTTTAAGCCTCTACTGCGCGCTCTTGAACAAGCGTCTTCATACTCTGCCCATCCATGCCCTCGATTCACTCTTGCTAATGACTCATCGAAGGCGCTTTGAAGCCCCAATTCTAGCCAAATATCGTAACCTTGGTCTTGATAGCCCACTAGCAAGTCTAAAACCTCATCAGGTACACAATCAGGTCGTGTGCCAATTGATAGGCCAATTACACTTTCTACTGCCAAAGCCCTATCGTAGAGAAGCTTCAGTTTTGCGGCATCATCATAAGTATTTGTATAGGCTTGAAAGTAAGCCATATATTTTTTTGCCCCTGTTCGACGAGCAATGACGGCCTTACCCTGTGCAATTTGAGTTTCGATCGAATCAGGTGCTTTAGCATTTGGGCTAAAAGAAGAAATATTACAAAACGTGCAGCCCCCAATTCCTTTCGTACCATCACGATTAGGACAGGTAAAAGACGCATTAATCGATAACTTATGGACCTTCTCTCCATGCTTTTGTTGCATGTATTGGCCAAAAGAAAGATAAGGGTGCTGCACTCGGCCTGCTTGTTTATTCGACATAGTCGGCGAAGATGCAGGTATCACCGGCTCACGACGCCCCATCACAGAATATCTTTTGGTGAAACTGAATCCATTCCAGGCTTGGCATACCAATAACCATTACAAAACTCATCACTTAGCGCGATCATCGTATGCTCGTCTTGCCCTTGTGACTTGAAACGTTCAATAATTTTTTCTGTTCCGTTTTCAACAGGGCTGATCCGCAACATATCCACCCCCATTGCCTGCATTTCAGCCTTTTGAGCAAGCAGGTTATAAATATCGGATGACTGGGTCTGAGTACCATTTAAATTAAATAATTTTTGCTGTTCCTGGCTTTTAACAACAATGCCTTCAGGATAAGCAATACAGCTAAATTTACAGTTATCTTTTGGCAAATCTAGATGACGCGCCGTAAAGCAACGAGCGGAATAAGCAAGTGGTAAGTACCCAAAACTAAACACCTCGGTTTCAATTTTATTCGCGAACCCCATTGCCTCTGCTTCTGCTAGTATTGTTTTCAAACAATGACCTGAAAGCTCTACCGGCATCACCCATCGAACCGCCCCTTTTCGCTGCATTAAACCGAGCGTTCGGGCATTATAAATATTCGTACTTGGGCCACAAATAAAAGGCACTTTCTTTTCAGATAAGATTTGTACCGCAGAGATATCATTCGCTTCAACTTTTACCGTCGCTTTCTCACAAATAGAGCGCAAAGTACTTAACTCAGACTCGGCCATGAGTAAGGCCATACTAGAAATCACTACCTCTTTACCTGAATCCGCTAAGCGGCCAGCTAATTCCAACCATTCAGCCGTACTGAGCTCTCGGCGCTTAGAGCAAACGGTTTCACCCAAATAAATGGTATCGACAGCGGTTTCTAACATTCGTTCGTAAAAGTCGAACACTTTTTGTTTGGGCCAAAAGAATAAAATAGGGCCTAGCGAAACCTTCATTGTGATCTCCAAATACGTTTAAACTGTTCGTTAGTTAAGTAAATACGCTTTATTGCCAAGAGCGGGAATAAGCCCCTAAAGTGGTTTGCGCACCTTCAGACACTTTAGCCAAGGCTTTAGACCATTGTGGTCGTACTTGGAAACCTTGTGGGTTGCGTTCGTACTCATCAATCGCTTGTCGCCATACTTTGACCACTTGCTCAACATAAACCGGGCTACGTTGCCGTCCTTCAATTTTGACCGCTTTGATACCCATCGCATCAAGATCGGGTAGCAAGCCGATGGTATTCAAGCTTGTCGGCTCCTCTAACACATTTGAAACTTGGCCATCTATATCAAACCGGCCTTTGCATAACGTGGGGTAGCCTGCTTTTTCACCTTCAGCATAGCGGTCGATCAAAACATCATTCAAACGGGATTCCAAACCTGCATCGGTTTCTTGCCACCGTACAAAGCTTGCAGGTGAACATGCACCACAGGTATTAGGTGATTGATCAGTGAGATATGAAGATAGATAACAACGACCCTCTGCCATAATGCACAAAGAGCCAAAAGCAAAAACTTCTAAATCTACGGGAGATTTTTTCGCTACTTGCGCTACTTGTTTTAAGGATAAAACTCTAGGTAACACGGCGCGTTTGATATTGAAGTTTTGTTTATAGAAGTTTAGCGACTCACTATTGGTGCCCGAGCCTTGAACCGACAGATGCAAATTCAATTCTGGGTGATGGTGTGTCGCATAATCCAATACCCCCATATCAGCACAAATAAGGGCATCAACGCCCACATCGGCGGCAACATCAACCGCTTTCTGCCACTTACGCCAACCATCTGGCTGGGAATAAGTATTCACTGCAACAAAAAGCTTTACGCCCTTATCGCGTGCATAGCTCAACGCACTTTGTACTTTTGCTTCTTTAAAATTTAAACCCGAAAAGTGACGCGCATTCGTTTCATCTTTAAATCCGACATAAACCGCACTTGCGCCATGATCAACAGCCGCTTTTAAAGCAGGTAAACTCCCAGCAGGACAGACCAGTTCCATGACCTTGGTACTCTTAGAAAAATAAGTGTCTATTCTGCAAAAATACTCATCATGCATCTATCCCCATTGAGAGGTATTTAAGCTACTCACATGAATTGTTTATATTATGTACTTTTAGTATTGATGGCCTCAATCAACACTTAACCGTCATGAAATAAAAGGTCCTACCATGGTTTTCCCAGAAATGGCTTTACCAAATTTTTCACTTCCTCCAAGTCCGCGCGAGTTTTCGAAACGATTACCAAAATTATTGCTAAAGCCAGTAAGCTATTTACCCTTCCCCATTCAAAGACTTGCACTCGTAAAAATCCTAAAACTTGCGTTTAAAGAGCCTTTAGCCGAAGGTGATTTAGATTTTTTACAAGGTCGCTGGTTAAAAATTGAAGTAAATGATATTGAGCTTCAATGGCTGTTTAGCTGTGGACCTGAACGCGAAGTATTAATACGAAAACAAGGCATAAGTGATGTCTGTATTCGCGGAGAGCTCAAGAGTTTTATGTTACTCGCCGCTCAGAAAGAAGACCCAGACACATTATTTTTTCAGCGCGATTTAGTGATTGAAGGTGACACCGATCTCGGGCTTGAGATAAAGAACTTATTGGATAGCTTAGAATTAGATGAACTCCCCCCCGAGCTACTTTTTGCTGTCCGTAGCAGTGCAGAATATATGGTGTTATTTTCTGAGTAGCGTCAGTACTTTTTACGCAGAAAGGTTAAATTCAAAACGTACACATAAGCCCCCTAAATCTGAATTCAATAGTTGCCATTTAGCGCCATGAATATCGGCTATTTTATCGACGATAGATAAACCCAAGCCCGACCCCTGTTGACCTGAACCGGTAACCCGATAAAAGCGGTCTCGCACTCTTTCTCGTAGCTCAGCAGGAATGCCTGGACCGGAGTCGGCGACATAAATAATGACTTTATTGTTTTCTCGTCCACACGACAATTCTACCTGGCCCTTATCAGGGGTATAGCGAATAGCATTATCTAAAATATTACGCAACAAACTACTCAATAAAGCGGTATTACCTTGTAACAGGCACTTATCATCGCTTATGTTTACACTTAATTTCTGTTGCTTACCATGGGCTTTGTCCAACAGCATATTATAAGTGTTTTGGCATAGTTCGCCGGCATTTACTTGGCTAAACTGCTCCTGACCGAAATTTCCTTCAGTACGACTTAACGATAACAACTGCCCCACTAAATGAGATAAACGCGCGATGCCATGCTTCATACTAATTAAACTTTCTTCTTGCTCACCGCCATTACTTTCATCGATAGCATTTTCAGTATGAATTAATAATGACGCTAACGGCGTGCGTAATTCATGCGCGGCATCGCCCACAAAACGACGCTCTCGCTCATGGGCTTCATTTAAATGCGTAAATAAACGGTTAATTTCCAATAATAGATCATTCACTTCAAGCGGAGATTCTGGATCCTCCACCGTGTTAAGATTACGATAGCTCCGCTCTTTCACCTTTGTGGCAATACGATACAAAGGTGCCAAGCCTTTTTTGGTCACAAACCAAACCAACAGGGCTAAAATGGGAATAAAAATGATGATGGGTAAAATATGGCTATTAGAGATATCACTAGTGAGTTCACCGCGAATATCGGTACGCTCAGCCAGTATTAGCCACCATTTATCATGAACGGAATATAAAGTGAAAGCTCGCCATTGATCTCCGTCTATATCAATCGATGAAAAACCCGAGCTTAATTTTGATAAAGGTCTACTCGGCGCAAAGGGTGATTTAATAACAAGCGCTTCACCATCCCATATTTGAAAGGCCAATTTTCGCTCGTACTCATGAGCATCTTCATCTTCGTCCTCTAAGCCATCTTTTAAATGTAAGGAATCCAGAATGGCTTGTTTATGTTTGATGCTTTCGCGGTTAATAATGCCATGTAATATGCGAGTAGATTGCGCAAGATTGGCATCAAAAATTTCTTCTACTTCATGTGCTGCATCAAAATATACAAACACCCCAGGTAACACCGTCATAACCAGGGCCAATCCGATTAGGTTTAGTGTCAGATAACGGCGTATAGAATATTGTTTTTTGACTTTTGTAGCCGCTGTATTTTCATTCATGTTGGTTTGTCTGCTTTGTAACCCATGCCTCGCACGGTTTTGATAAATTCAGGATAAAGCTTTTTACGAAGATGATGGATATGCACTTCGATGCTATTGCTTTCCACATCGCCATCCCAGCCATAAACAACATCTTCTAATTTCACCCGCGACAAAATTTGCCCAGGATGATTAAGAAATTCCAATAACAAGGTAAATTCACGCCGCCCTAACGCCACTTCTTTACCGTCTAGCTGAACCTCCATTGTGGCGGGGTTTACCTGTATTCGGCCATACTCTATCACTGGTTCGGCGTGCCCATGTTGGCGTCGACTTAATGCGCGCATACGGGCTTTTAATTCAGCCATTTCAAATGGCTTGACGAGGTAGTCATCGGCCCCTGTGTCTAAACCCACTATTTTATCGTCAAGCGTATCGCGGGCAGTGAGAATAAGTACGGGTGTTTGGTTATGTTTGCTACGTAAAGCCGCGAGCAATTCTAGCCCCCCCATTCCCGGTAAAGTAAGGTCGAGCAAGACTAAATCAAATTTATCGGTATCAAGCGCCGCTAAGCCCATTTCACCATCCATCAGCCAATCAACCTGATACCCATCTCGGGTGAGCGATTTTTTGATGCCCTTACCTAACAGATCATCATCTTCAACCAGTAAGATTCTCATGTATAAAATTATTTCCAGATAGGGTTATTCAAAAAGTACTAAAGCTAAATCCAACCTTAACACTTGTCTACTATAACCCCATTGTGCCAGTTAATTTACTGTCTGAATAACCGACTGAGAAGAAATAGTGGTATTTTCCAAGGGCTCCTTGGTGTTAGCCGCTAGCATATTAATGCTCTGTTCATTTAAAAAAGCACTATAGTACACATTAACATCTAGCCCGCTGGGGTTATATACCAGTGCGCGCGTCAATGCCTCACGAGCGCTCATACCACTGGACAAATATGATTGATCTAATATATCTGATTGAAGTACCTGCGCATTTTCCAGCATACCCTGTGCTGAAAGGGCAAGATGCCCACCACTACCAAGTTTTTTTGCTCCGGCAAATGAACTAAGCATTACGCCAGCCCAAGCTTTTAGTTCCGCATCGTTAGGGTGTGCACGACTTAATTTATACATATCTTTAGCCACTAACTGCAATTCTAGGAAACGTTGCTCTTGAGAACCTTTAGCTTCCAAAGCAATTACCCACTGAGACTGAATAACCTGCAATGTTGTTTGCTCTAGCGGATTGGCAGATATTTTAGCCGCCCCCAATAGCGTCAACATGCACAGTACATAAAAAGCGCTGGTTTTCATCGAAAGTATATTTTTCATTTTCATCACCCTGTTACTTGAAAGCGAGAATCATTGTTTGAATCAATTCTTTTTTGAAACATTATTAACCCAGTTGAGCGTAGCGCCGAATCACGGGCAATTGCTTAATAATTGATTTACCCACCAGACTGGGGAAAATTTGATTTAACTTGCCAAAGAACTTTTCTGGCCAGCCAATAAATAATTCGTGTCGCTTCCCTTGAAGTAAATTTATTAACTGATTCGCCACAATATGGGTGGAATCCATGGCCACGTTAAGCTCTTTATTCATCGCCAGAACACTAGCGCTATTTAAACTCGTTAGGGTGGCGCGCGGCGATAAATATTTAATCGCAATAGGACCGCCTGCTAATTCACGGCGCAGTGCTTCAGAGAAACCGCGCAAGGCAAATTTACTTGAGCAATAAACACTGTATCCGGGGTAACCTATACTGCCAAAGGTAGAGCCAATATTAATAATTTGAGCCTCATCTTGTTGACTAAAATAGGGTATTAAAGCTCGGCTTAACGCCATCGGAATGAGCGTATTAAGCTGCATAATTTTTTCCATACGCTGTTCTGTTAAATTTTCCAACAAACCAAACTCATTATCTCCGGCATTATTAATCAAGGTATTCACAGAACAATGAAAACTTTCTATGTGCTTAATCAAGCCTTGGCGATCGTCACTCTTCAATAAATCACACACATAAAAATGTACCTGATTAGGCTTAACAGCCGTTTGAATAAGTAATTCATGTTGAAAATCTTCAAGCAAACGCTCATCACGACCAACCATAATAATCGTGGCGCCATTTTCGATTAAATGCTGGCTAAAACTGCGGCCTAGGCCCCCGGTCGCGCCGGTAATCACTGCTGTAATTTGATCAATTTTCATAAATAACCTCTTTTATTAAATGATGATGCAAGTATGAGCTGCGAGTCTTAAATGAATCTTAAATATTTATATTCACCCTTTTTTTCTTAAGACTACTTCGACTAATGACTGCCCATGGCGATCACTAATTGACGTTCATTAGGGTCGCCTTCAATCGCACGACGACCATGCATGACGCGGCGGTTATCAATTAATACCATGTCGCCATTTTGCCAATTTAATGCCAAGGTAAATGGTTCAGCTAACTCAGCTAATTCTTGCTTTAGGGCTTCGCTTAATACGCTGCCATCTTCAAACTGGTAGCAGGGTGCTTCGTAATTAAATGACGGCCCCAATATGGCATTCGCAAAAGAAAGTTTATCGCCTGTATTAAGTACCGGAGATACATTCAGACGGTAATACAAATCGCCCGCTTCATTAATTTCACCTGTTTGCCCTGGCAGCATTTCCATTAGTTCTTGTAAGTGATGAGGGGTGACTTGTGCAGCATCGTTTAATTGAGGATGTTCATTGGCCACATAGGTTTTCCAAAGAGTTTCCGGTAAATGTCTCGATACGGTCATCGGTGAATTAAATAACTTCTTTAGTCTTTCAGGCATGGCAGCATACAACTGCGCACCATCACACAAGGTAGTTTGAGAACCCGTTTCTGCGCTTTTACGGCTATAAAAAGCCACTAAGTCTGGCGGAAAAGGCGTATTACCATTTTCTATGTGTAGGCCTATGGCTCCGGTGCCAGCATCTACCTTTTGTGTGCTGTTATTCGTAAATTCCCGTGCGGGGTCAAAGGTTAGCTTGTTGCAGAAACCATCCACTAGCTCACTGAATTTTTCGATATCATGCTCAAACCCTCTTAGTAATGCCCAGCCATTTGTTTTTAATTGCTGTTGGGCTTGCGCTAATACATCGGTACTAATGGGTTGATTACTTTGTGATGCTTCAATAAATTGTGCTGTTTGAATAAATGGCATAAGAGACCTTAATGTTTATTTATGACTGATTGAAAGTAAGTAAATATTGCCTTTGCTTTCTTAAGGCCATCTTAAAAAATGGCCTAGCCTATTCATAAAACCCACATAAATGCATAAAAATCATATAAGGTCATAAAGCTCACTAAGTTGGTCTTGGTAACGGGAATAAATCGCATCTCGGCGTAAACGCCCATTCTCGGTAAGCTGCTGGTTTTGAGCACTAAAAGCGTCACTGCTTTTTAACCAACGTTTAATTTGTGCGTAATCAGGTAGGCGTTCATTGCATTGCTGAATAACCACGTCAATATCGAGGTTTGTACAGTTGGCTACAGGATTAATAATGGCGCTCAACCAAGGTTTAGCGTCGCCAAAGATCGCCACTTGGGCAATCGGTGCAGCCTGCTGCAGTTCAGACTCCACCCACTCAGGGGAAATATTACGGCCAAAACTACTCACAATAAGGTTTTTCTTTCGCCCCGAAATATACAAAAACCCTTCACTGTCGATATGACCCAAATCTCCCGTATGTATTTCACAGTTTTGGGAAACTTTCGTTAAATCATTTTGCCCTAAGTACCCCAGCATGGCTTGACCTTCCACGATAATTTCACCCTCCTGACTAATACGCACTTGAGTATGAGGTAGCACCCTGCCAACGCTGCCAGGTTTGTTATGCTTAGGGTTATTTAAACTCACCACCGACGCGCATTCCGATAAGCCATACCCTTCGTAAACTGGCAGTTTCAAATCATGGGCTTTTTCTAACGTAGCCTGAGCGCTTTTACCACCTCCGACGGCGATAAACTTCAAGCTTTGAAAGCTGTCAGGAATACGCTGCTTAAGACCAATTAAACTGGTTAATAATTGCGGCAATAAAATAATGCTGTTCGGCTTAGTTTGCGCGATACATGTCATAAATTTCTGTTCATTAAACCCTGAGCTTTGCGTAAAGCCTATTGTCGATAAAGGTTCTACCTGAATGCTACTGCCCATTAACAATGGCACATATACCCCCGCAATATTCTCTAACAAAGTAGCCAGCGGCATAATGCACAAATGATGACGAACACCTAAACCACTAATGCTATCCGCTAGCGCTTGAGTGACTTCTTGCAAATTACTTGTCGATAAACAAACGCCCTTCGGATTGCCTGTTGATCCGGATGTATAGGTGATTTTGGCAACATTTTTTAGTTGGCTAATATCCGGCTGACTCGCGTTATCTAATACCAACAATTGCATACCGGGCAATGTATGTTGGCGGGAGTAATTAAAGCTTTTACTTAATTCTTGCTGAGTAATGACGGCCTGAATACCTGCGTCGTGTATTAGATGTTGGCGCTGTTGTTGACTAAAAAATAATGGAATAGGAATAAGCGTTAAGCCTAACTTCATGGCCGCTAAGTCGGCCACGATCCATTCAATGGAATTGTCCATATATAAGGCCACACAACTAAGCTTAGTTTTTCCAAGTTGATCAGCTAAGTCATCTATGCGTTCCAGCAACTGTAAGTTACTTACGTGTTGTTGAGCAGATTTTAGCGCCAATTCAGGCCCTTTGAATTGGGCGCGTTGCTTAAGTTTTTCAAACAAGGTATTCATATAGTTGTCCGTAAATTTTATTTAGTTTGGCTATGAGATGAAATTATCACTAATGGCTATTAGAGTGTCCGCGGGCTTTAGCCACTTCAACAAAGTGCTGATTAGTCTCTTGCACGTTTATCAGCATCACTTGTGGGTCATTGTCGTAATAACTACCCCACTCATACTGTTCATCCCCTAAACGATTTTGATCAGCTTCGTGAATCGGCAAGGCTTTAATGCCTAAGCGACGAAAAACCAAGCGCAACACCGTCGTGCCGGTACACGTAATCCATTTAATATTTTGGTCTTGTAAATGCTGAGTGATAAAGCTAAATAATACTTTGCAGCTCGCTGAGTTGAGTGACGCTAAATTACCAATTTCCACCACCTGCCCGCGGCCCACGGGCGACAACACCACTTGCTCAATTAGAGTTTCAATTGGCTGGTCGAGGTAACGTTCTAAATAAAGCGCCTCGCATTGCGCATTACGTAAACCCAATACACTTTTGGTATTACCACTTTCATCAAAGATCGCAAACAACTCAGGTAAAAAGCTGCGGATTTGTGCTTTGTGATACTGTTTAAAAACCCTCTTAATAAAGTCTTCGGTTTGTGGGCGCAATACATGAGAGGCATTGAGAAATTGAATAGGGTCTGTGACACTTTGTTTATAAAAGCGGTTCACCAAAGCTAAAGGTGGGTTTTTAGGCGCGGCGTATCTAGGCTCGGTATCAGTGGCCGCTGACTGTTTTTGATCGACCGCTAAATTTTGTGTGTTCAAAGAAGCGACTAATCGCGGTGAGTTAGGTTGGTTCATCATAGTAGCTATGCCTTTATGGTTAAGGTGCTACGTAGATTGCCCGGTGAAACTTAAATGAATCTTAAAATTTAAACAGAAGGTTACGAATGCCACATAAAAACGTTGCCAATAACGCGTGTCATTAAATTTTTTATTGATCATACTAATGATCACAGCTATAAATTAGAGACTAACCTCTTATTTGCCATCCAGAATGACTCACTATGTTTGTACGTATTTACCTAGGTTTAATTGGAATTATTCTTGCTGCAATACTGGCAAGCTATTTACTCTTTTCGACTGTCAATAATGCTCGTTTATTCACTTATAATGAAGCGGTTTACACCGGTACATTTTCTTTGATTCGCGAAGGTTTAAGCCGACACAAGGGTATTAAACAAGATCAATGGCTATCAATCGTAAAACGTTTAAGCGGCTTAGACTTACAGCGCCCCTATACAAACCAAGTCGAGCTGAGTACTGATGAACTAAAAGATCTAAAAGCGGGAAAAATAGTTTTTCGGTTTTCTGAAGACGAAGCAATTTTTCACGTCTTTGCGGCGATAACAGATACTAACGAAGACAACTTTCAATTAGTTTCAACCTCGATCAAGCGTGTCACCGAGCAACAATTACGCGTCAGCGCCTTGTTAGTTTTGAATGAACTTGGCCGCTTTTCAGCAAAAGAACGTGCCGTTCAAATTGAACGTTTACAAGCGTCATACTCTTACCCTCTCTCAATTCAACTGATCAGCCAACTCCCTCTGGATAACAAACAAACCAAGCGACTACAAGGCGGCGATATTGTAGTCGCCCTTGAAATTGACACGAAAGGTGAGGAAGCACTATCCATTTATAGTTTGATCGATAAACAGGCCAAACAAACCTTAGTATTAGGTCCTATCCCAACATTCCAAGCAACACCCATATCACTACTCGTCACATTGTTGTTTGTTTCATTATTTATTACCGGCTTAGGTGCATACCTTATGGTAAGACGTTTAGAGAAACGATTACGTAATATGTCGATCATGGTGAAGCAATTTGGCCCCGGTTTTTTCAATACACGACTCCAAGACCAAGGTGTTGATACCGTTTCAGAATTAGCCGGAAGCTTTAACAATATGGCAAAGCGTATTAGTGACCTAATAACCGACCAAAAGCATATGACTCAAGCGGTTGCACATGAATTGAGAACACCAATTAGTCGAATGAAATTTCGACTTGATATGCTTTCAAATCAGATCGAAATTATAGAAAATAATAGTGCACAAGAAAAAATACAAGGTTTAAAAAAAGACTTGGAAGAACTTAATCACCTTGTGGATGAGACCTTGTTTTTTCAACAATTAGACACCGGTAAAAATAACACTCACAAGGTAAATTTACCCAATCAGACCCTATCCTCATTTAACATCATCGACTGCATAAATTCCGTTGAAGCTAAAACAGCTTCTTTGTACCCAGATAAAAGTATTGTGGTAAATTTACCCGAAGATAGTAACCATCACGTTGAAGCCTACTTATTTTATTTAACACGCTTGCTACAAAACTTACTCGTCAATGCTTTACGGTATAGTCATTCCTGCGTTCACATTAGCTTTATGGTTCTTGATACCGGTTATCAACTGGTGGTTGAGGATGATGGGCTTGGAATAGAAAAACAATATTGGGACTCAATATTTCAACCCTTTCAGCGAGTCGATTCAAGCAGAAACAAAAAACTCGGTGGCTATGGTTTAGGCTTAGCGATTGTTGAAAGGATAGCAAACATGCATGAAGGAAGCATCAGCCTAAGTAGAAGCGAGTTAGGTGGTGCATGCTTCACTTTAACGTGGCCAAAGAGGCTAACAAAATCAATAACCTAACATCTTCAATACAAAGCAAAAACGTGAACCAATAGGTATTCACGAATCTCTATGGCACTATAAATAAGACTAAATCCATAAATAAATGCCAGCCCCGAAAACAACGACTAACGGTTATTAATGAGCAAAATAAAGATACTTTTCATATCACTCTTGAGCATCAGTATGCATTTAGCTTGCAGCCAAGCGCTATGGGCTAGAGAAAGTGATGAAGAGCTCGATGATGATCGCTTAGAATTACGTCGTCTTTATGAATTAGAAAATAACAATGACCCTGAGCTTTATTTAGAACATATAGAAACACAAGAAGACGAAGATGAAAGAGACGAACTAGCGAACTTAAACAGGCTCGAGCATGAAGCTGAAGAGGACGCCGAAGAGGACACCGAAGAGGACACCGAAGAGGAGCTCGAAGAGGAGCTCGAAGAAGAGCTCGAAGAAGAGCTCGAAGAGGAGCTCGAAGAAGAGCTCGAAGAAGAGCTCGAAGAAGAGCTCGAAGAAGAGCTCGAAGAAGAGCTCGAAGAAGAGCTCGAAGAAGAGCTCGAAGAAGAGCTCGAAGAAGAGCTCGAAGAAGAGTAGCGCTCAACCTATTAACTGAACTAATAATTAAATCAACTATTTATGACTAACAAAGACTCAGTAAAACAATCTATCCTGCTGATTGAGGATGACACCGAACTTGCTTCATTAATTAAAGAGTATCTTGAGTCAGCTGAATTTTTGATCGAAATTCAAAGCCATGGCGTCGATGCGGTGCAACGAATAATCAATGATCAGCCTGACTTGGTAATTCTGGACCTAATGCTACCGGGTAAAGATGGCATTAGTATTTGTCGTGAAGTGCGCCCGGTATTTGAAAACCCCATTCTCATGTTGACGGCCTCAAGTGATTCTGTCGACCATATACTCGCGCTCGAAGTGGGCGCTGATGACTTCATTAATAAACCCGTTGAACCTCGAATTTTACTGGCCCATATTCGTGCATTGTTACGAAGAATGGGGCAATCAGTCCCCATAAATATTCCCTCAAAAATGCCAACGAAAAGTAACACTGAAATATTAAGTTTTGGGCACATCACAATTAACACCGCCAACCGCCAAGTAAAATCGAATACTCAAGCGCTAGAATTAACCACCCCTGAATACGATATTTTACTAATTCTCGCCCAGAATCAAGGTCATATATTGAGTAGGGATGATATTTTCAAATCATTACGCGGTATTGAATATGATGGACAAAACCGCTTAGTAGATATAACGATTTGCCAGTTACGATCTAAACTCGGTTGCGACGGTGATAGTCACCGTCATATAAAAACCATTCGAAATAAAGGATATGTCTGCGTTGAATCAATTGACTAAAGACTTGTTACCACGACGGCCTAGTCAAATTAGTTATCAAGCCAGACTCTGCAATAAATGAATCCAATCAAATGTTAGCGAATGTTAGATTTCTCTAACATTCACTTCTCAACCCAACATTTCACTAACTTTCCACAAACAGCTCACCCTTCCCTACTATGGAATACTAGTTTCTCTGCAGATTGTTCTGCAAAACTTCTATACAACGAAGAGTGGACATAATCAGTGAAACATCAAAATCAAAAAGGAATGCGTTCATTCGCATCAAACTTACTTTCTCGAGCAGACTTACTGCTTTTTCTTATAGCATTGGTTATTCTTTTCACTCATATCTCTAGCCAAGGTGGTCTGAATTGGTTGAAACAGCAACTCAGCCCCGTTAGAGCTTACGACCTTAGCTTTATGAGTGAGTTTGAACCGGATAATAGTGAAGTGAATATTTACACTTATTATCCTGCGAACAATGCCCGCCAGCAGGTCATCGAACAATCGAATTACGGTCATGTGGACACCAAAATTGAACAAACTGAAAATGGTCACCTTATACATTGGCGAGCGGATGCTGATATCCAGCAAGTAAAATATCGTGTGAAGTTAATCACAAGACCTTTGGAATTCGAACTAGATCAAAATCTTGAAATTCCAACAGATTACGCCGATAAAGCATTACAAAAACACTTACAAGCTAGCGAAGCAATACAGGTAGATCACCCAGAAATTCAAGCGCTATGGAACACCATAAAACCAACTAGTCAGCGTAATACCTATGATGTACTCAACGCGATTTATAACTACACCTACCATGATTTAGACTCAGTTGCTTTTAAAGGCCAAACTGACGCCTTAACAGCCAGCCGCTTAGGCATTGCAAGTTGTAACGGCAAAAGCCGTTTATTCGTGGCTTTGGCACGCCTGAACAACCTACCGTCACGTTTAGTCGGCGGCGTGATCTTAGATAATGGCGAAAAACGAACCTCTCATCAATGGGTTGAAGTTTGGGTACAAAATCACTGGATACCGTTTGGCCCCACTAATGGCCATTTTGCAGCGTTACCTGCACATTACCTGCGTTTGTATACCGGTGATCAGGTGCTTATTCGTCACACCAGCAATATTAACTTTGACTACCGTTTTGATATTAATGAAGTGTTGATCTCCCCAACATTTTATAAAAAAATTGAAGGGTTAGACTTTACCCAGGGCCAACTAACCGCGGCGTTACGTGAAATAAACATCTCACCAAAAACAATTGGCATTATTCTTTTATTTCCATTGTGCAGCTTACTGATTACGTTCTTACGCAATGTCGTGGGCTTTAAAACCTTTGGGATTTTTATGCCTATGCTCATCGCCGCATCTTGTTTTTATACCGGTCTATTAAATGGTGCGATCGGATTTACCGCCTTACTGACATTTGCATGGTTCGTGTATTGGATCAGCGAGCGCATGCATTTACTAAAAACAGCCCGACTAGCGATCGTCATCACTAGCGTGATTGGCGTTTCAATCTCTTTAATTTTATGGACTGATGATGTCATACGCATGGAAGTTGGCGGACTTTCGGTTTTCCCTGTCGTCATTATCAGTTTTATTGCCGAGCGACTTAACCAATCGATGGGTGAAGAGCAATGGCAAGATACATTAATAAGCTTATTAGGCACTATTGTCAGCATTATTATTTGCTACGCCCTTTTGCAATCAATGATGCTAAAAAATATATTCGCGATCTTCCCCGAAATGTTCCTAATGATCTTAGCGGCACAGGTCTATTTAGGAAAATGGTCAGGTATTCGTTTCTCTGAGTTATGGCGCTTTAAACACTTATTAAAAACAGGTTCCGGCGAGGTTCTGGGTATCAATGGTCGTAACCGAGAGATCATTTATCGACATAACGATAAACAATTTCTTAAATTAGCCGCGGATAAACTTGCAGCAAAGAAAGCAATGGATGCACAACTGATTCCCGTGCCGGAAACCTTATTAACCATTAAAAACCATGCCGATATCGTCAAGTTAGCCGATTGCATTAATCATCATACCTGTTTTGCCTTAAAACCTAACAAAGGCTCTCAGGGAAAAGGCATTATTGTGATACGCGGCAAACAGGATGAAATGTGGCTCGGTTCAAGTAACAAACAATGGTCACTTAGGGCACTAGAAAACCATATTTCCGAGATATTATCAGGCTCGTATTCCCAGTCGGGCGATTCGGACATCGCTTATATAGAACCCTTACTTATTCAACACTCGGTATTACAAGATATTGCCCCTGATGGTTTATCTGACATACGAATTATTGTCGCTAAAGGAAAAGCTGTCAGCGCCATGCTGAGAATGCCCACTAAGTCATCTGGCGGTAAAGCAAACTTACACCAAGGAGCCATTGGTGTTGCCCTTAACTTAACAACAGGTAAAACAACTTCGGCTCGATTTCGAGGAAAAAGCATTTCAAAGCACCCTGACAACAACTCGAGTTTGCTAAACGTAACCATACCAAATTGGCCAAGTATTATTGACATGGCAGAGCGTTGTTATAAAGCCGTGCCATTGGCTTATTTGGGTGTTGATGTTTGCATTGACCAACACCAGGGTCCACTCATATTAGAAGTAAACGGCCGACCAGGGCTTGAAATTCAAAACGTAACGAATAGAGGTTTCTATCATGATTTGGTGGCAAAAATTGAAACGGTTTAAATCTTCAAATAACAAAAACTTAAGTGTTAAAAAACCTAGCATAAAACGAGCAACACCCGTTTTGTTGACTGGTATTCTATTAGGTTGTGGACTTATCTACGCTGAAAATTATCTACGCGAAGGCATCGTAACGCTAGCGCCAATAAAAGTAGCGACTTATTCAGACGATTTATCAGCATCTCTAAACAATGAGACAGCAAAAGAAACAAACGAGTTGTTATTTACCCTAAACAATACAGAAAACGAAACGAAACACAGTAATAGCCCTATTCAGAAAGACAAAGAGGACGCGACCAAACTAAAATCACCCATTTCACTATTATTCGATCAAGCGCTATTACTCTCCAGACAGGACAAACAACCTGACGCAATTAAGGTCTATCAAAAAATCATCAAGCTTAAACCCAACCATCAAATGGCCACGATCAATCTAGCGATACTACTGAAGAAATCAGGTAAGTATCCAGAAGCCATTAAAACATTAGAACACGCTTTAAGCATTTCGGGTGGCACTCGAAAAGGTAAAATCTATGCTTTATTAGGAAGTTGCCATGAAGCCCTAAAACAGCATAATAAAGCGATACAATTGTACCAGCATTCAATCGAATTCAGACCATCCCATGCTCTTACTTGGAGACGATTGGCAAGACAATCATCCTTAGCCAAGCGGCCCTTCAATGAAGTGTTAGAAACCTATAATAGAGCGATTGCCTTAAATCCAGAACATACGGCGATCTATCTTGAAAAAGCACAGTATCAATTTACTACCTTAGATTTTGAAGGCGTCATCAATACATTATCTAACAAGCAACTACCCAAACTTAATCAAAGCGAACACCGCTTGATTAAAAACCGATTACGCCTCCTAGCCTATACTGAATTAGGACGATTTAATAAAGCGAGGCAACACGCTAAAGTTTTTCAAAAAAACTTGCCTAAAAATGCATCTAATCAGGATCTCACGCTGATCGCTATCGCCACTAAACGCTATAGACATGCACGGCATTTATTAGCATCCACACAGTCACAAAAACCAGCATTGACCGAAAATGCGTACCTAAAAGCAAAAATTTTGCAGTTACTAGGCAGCCAAGCGCAAGCAAATACCTTATGGAACGCACTCTTAAAAGACCAAACCTATTCATTTTTAGCCCAACTGAACGTAGCCAAAACTTTAGCAAAGAATGAGCAAAGACAACAAGCACTCACAGTTTTTACCGAATTATTAAGTAAAGCGAATTACACAGCAGACATCGCCTATAAAATGAGTTTATTATCGATCGACCTTAATCAAGAATTGCCAGCTAGGCGCTATGCGAAGTTAGCCTTATCGATGCATCCTAAGCGTAGAAAATACCAACTGCTGAAGGCTGAAATAGATCACCAATTTGGAAAGCTATATGCGGCATTAACTGAACTTGAAGTTTTATCAGAGCGTTACCCTAAAAGTAGAACCGTTCTAAGACAGTGGGCGAAAACATTAGAAAGTGCAAAACAGTACCCAGAAGCGATAGAAAAGTACCGCTTAATCACAGCCAGCAATCAGAAGAAAAATGACTTATTTTCATTAGCCAAGTTATTAATCAAAACAAATGATATTGAGGCCTCGAGCGCCGTACTGGAATCTCTACTTGAAAAATATAACGACCATATAGAAGCGCGTTACTTATTGGCAGAAAATTTGTGTCTTAGCAGGCTTCAAACGCAATGCCACTACCAAGCAGGCCTAGTTCTCAAGTTAGACAAAACACATTCAGGTGCAAAACGTCTCATGTCTACAACTCAAACAGTTAAGCAACAAGGGTAATCACCATGCGTCACACCATTCAACAACCACTACTGAAGCTTTCATACTGTTTGACCTTAGTTTTAAGCCTACTGCTAAGTACTAGCGTATTCAGCAAAACGGCGGCCTCAAAGAAAAATGACAATACGGCCATTAGCGTCAGTACCAATACCGGACATGACTCAAATCCATTTCGTTTTTCGAACAAGCTTAACGCACAAAGTGCTCAATATATTGAAGCCAAACTAAAGGGCCGTTATGACCTTAACGACATGTTTTTTATGTTTACCAAGTTAGACGCACGCAAGTACGATAACGACACCAAAGATGCAGGCTCTTCAAAATATACATTAGGCATCGGCTATAAACAGCGATTTAAATTTAGTCATGGAAAAATAAAACTTAAGTCTAAACTCCAATATGGCAGCCGAGATAAAACTTACATCAGTCGAACAACAGGCAATATTGCGCAATGGGGCGATGCAAGCATTGGCGACCGTTACGACTACACCTTTTACGGTCTAGACACGGATCTAAGCTGGACACCTCATAAAAGAAATATTTTCTCTGTTAATTTAGATTATTTAAACCGTGACTATGAAGATTTCTCGATCTCCACATTAAGTAACTTAGATTACAGTGAATATACACTCGGCCTTAATTGGAAGCATAAATTTGATAAAACCCAATCATTAAAAGTAAAAGTAGCACACCGCTTTAGAGACTATGAAGACTACCGAGCACATGATACCAACGGCATAGACATTCCAAATAGTGAGCTAAAATATAATACTTGGATCGCACGTTTCACCTACTCCATAAAAGCGAGTGATGCCATTCAGCTTTCTTTTTTGGCACAGTTTGATAAACGCGACGATAATGAATCCGGCTACGACAACTCCGAAAAACAATTTGCTCGCATTGGTCTGAGTTATGATTTTAGTCAATACTCAGAACTTGACGCCTCAGTAAACTACTCCAAGTATGACTACTCAAATAGAGACCAAAAAATCAACGACGATGACGAAGAACTAAGCGAAGAAAAAGGTTTTCGGTATAAAGTGCAATACACTCATAGTTTAGCGTCTATAAAAGGCTTAGCTTTTACCACAGCCCTCCGTTATGACGATATAAAGTCTGACCTAGGCATTTATCAATATGATCGCAGCCAAATCTCGATTGGGGCGAAATACAAATTTTAGATATACCGATATTTATATCAAATTAATGCTGACGGAGGCCGCCCCCATACTTAATTTTCTTACTTGGCTTTAGCGCTTGTTAAAAGATTATGTACCGATTTCTTGGGCGTTTTGTTTAGCTTTTGAATCAATGAAAAAGAAATGTCTGACATAGCATAACGCTCAGATATGTCATCCAGCATGACAGACCATAGTTTGGCCGTCATTTCCGAGTCATAAAGCGCCCTGTGGAACTCTCCATCAGAAGGAATATTGGCATATCGAACCAAGGTACCCAGTTGGTGATTGGGAGCATGTTGAAAAAGTCTTCGAGCTGCGAGCATCGAACAGGCAAACTGGCCTGAATACCCTTTGGAGACTCGCACTAACTCAGCATCAAGAAAACGCTTATCAAAGGAAGCATTATGCGCAACGAGGTTGTACCCCGCGATAAAGTCTGCAAATTGTTTCATGACACTCGAACATGATGGCGCATCGCGCAGCATTTCGTTCGTGATGCCGGTGTAATCCTCAATAAAGGCATTGACTCGCTGCCCCGGATTCATCAGTTCTTGAAAGCGCTCTTTAACGACGCCACCCTCAAGTCGCACCGCACCAATTTCAATGGCACGATCACCCATATCAGGAGATAACCCCGTCGTTTCAAAATCTAATACGATCACCGTATCGGCTCTCGACATATTTACGCTCCCACGTTCTTATCATCAACACATAGACTATTCGTTAGCGCCGAGCATCTTACAACACTCTTTTAGCCTGCCAAAAGTTTTCCTTCCAGTATGGGTTATCCAAGCTAGAAAAAATAACACCTCGACTCGTGGATGCATGTAAGAATTTTTGTTCGCCAGCATAAATACCAATGTGCCGACCATTAAAACCGATTTTAAATAAGACTAAATCACCTGGTTTTAACTGGGTAATGGGAATGCGGGTACCGACTTCTGCTTGATCTTGCGTTGAGCGTGGTAATGTCACCTTAAACTGATCTTTAAAGGTTAAAAATACAAACCCTGAACAGTCGACACCTGATTTAGATAAACCGCCATAATGGTATTTAACATCCTTCCATTGTTGATATTGTTCGAGCAAACTCTTCACGATACCGCGCGTATCTTGGCTTACTTCGGGAAGTTGAACGGATGGTTTAGAAATTGAACTACATCCTGCCACGAACAGGATCAGTGCAAGCAAAATGCTCACACGCAGCACTTTCATGATGCGGTATTTAAATAGCACTTCATGCCCCATAATTTTTAAAAAAGGATAGGATACAACCACTATAACCAATGTCATAATTTTATAGTGACTGAAAAAATCAAACTACTTAGCGCTATTTAATAAGCGCCTGAAAATAACTACTGAGCATTAACCGATATTGCGTCAACAATTTTTCAGCATACACTTCATCGCTGTTCAACAGTGCCTGCATCACGGGTTCGGTAATTTCACACACCAAAAATGCCGCGGTGGCCAGTACCTCGGGCTGCACGTCGATACCCATGCGCTTCATGACATCTACAATAAGCTCGGCGTTACTTTGGCTGTCTTGCATATTGAGTTTAATAAAATCGGGATTACCTCGTACCGTACCCCATACCAGCAAGAAATTTGGGCGCTGTTGCAGAAACTCATAGTAGTGTGCCAGTAACTTATCCAACATGACGTCAATCATCTCGATACTTGGCGATTGAGTAGTTCCCGGAATATCGGTTAGTTTCAGGGCAAGTTCAGCCCGGTACAACTCTAAATAGCGTTCTACGATGGCCCGTGCCACCACAGTCCGATTTGGAAAGTATTGATAGATAGAGGCAATATTCACATCTGCCCGTCGCGCCAGCTCATTCATCTTTAGACTTTCAAAGCCCTGCTCACTAATCATGCCTTCCGCATGATCCAATATCGCTTCAAACCGGGCTAAAGAACGGGCCTGCTTGGGTTTTTTTCGTAGTTTTACATCATTCATGGCGCAATTATAAAAGCTTGACTCACAAAATGTAAGCGTTTATTATTTTTGATAATATAAGCGATCATTACATTTTAACTCGCTCAATCAGTAACCAACGAACCCCGAGGATAACAAGATGACCAACGTTTGCATTATTGGCGCAGGTCCTAGTGGCCTGTCACTGGCATGGCAGTTAGAACGCGCCGGCATTTCCTTCGACTTATACGAGCGCAACAGCGATGTGGGCGGATTATGGGACATCGACAACCCGGGCAGTCCCATGTATGAGTCGGCCCATTTTATCTCATCCAAGACCATGAGCGGGTTCTCCAACGCTCCCATGCCCGATAGCTTTGCCGATTACCCCAGCCATAAAGATATCCTTAATTACATTAGAGCCTTCACCAAACAAAAAGGCTTGTACCAGCATATCCACTTTAACAGCGAAGTAAAAAATGCGACGCAGGTGGACGGACAATGGATCGTGTCAGTAGCGGGATTAGAAGATAAACACTACGAGACCCTGGTATGCGCAAACGGCGTTAACTGGCACCCTAAAGTCCCTCAACTAAAAGGCCAGGACAGTTTTAACGGGGAAATAATTCACGCACAAAAATACAAAAGAGCCGAACAGTTTCGCGGTAAAAAAGTACTCATTGTGGGGGCCGGAAACTCAGGCTGTGACATCGCCTGCGACGCCGCTCAGTTTGCAGATGAGGCCTTTATTAGCATGCGTCGAGGCTATCACTTTGTGCCCAAACATATCTTTGGCATCCCAAGCGATGTATTTGATAGCAAGGGGCCAGAAATGCCTATGAGGGTAAAACAAAAGGTATTTCCGGTTTTATTAAAAATGCTGGAAGGAAGCCCACAACGCTTGGGCCTGCCCAAACCCGATCATAAAATGTTTGAAAGCCACCCTATTCTCAATAGCCAAATGTGGCACTATCTGAGGCACGGCGACATTAAGGTACAACAAGACATAGATTACCTGGATGGAGATTACGTGGTATTTAAGGATGGCCAAAAACAAAAGGTAGACCTTATTCTATTGGCCACAGGCTATCGTAGTTTAATTCCGTACCTTAAAAACGATTACATACAATATGAAGGTGACCGCCCACAAACCTACTTAAATTTGTTCAGCCGGGATGTGCCTAACTTGATTACTCTGGGCTTTATGGAAACCAACAGCGGCGCCTATGCCTTATTTGATTATATGGCCCACATGGTGACCCAATACTTATTAGACAAAACCCGTCACCCACAAAATGCAGCTAAATTTGAAACCTTAATTAAAAGCGACGACCCGGATTTGTCGGGTGGTGTAAATTATGTGAAGAGCGACCGTCACGCCAACTACATTAACAAAGCAGCCTACATGAAGTATCTACGAAAAATGGATAAATGCATGAAGTGGACGCCACTGGATAAGCTAAATAAAAGCGAAGGCAACATCAGTGTGGAACTCGCAACGGTTGAAGTTTAACACCGACCAATTAGGACTCGATTAAAATGCTTTGAATAGGGTCTCTGGCGAAGGCTATAACCTCTAATAACAAGGGTGGAACATGAAAGTATTTTTTATAAACGGCGCTTGTGGCGGTGTGGGTTTGGCCACGGTCAAAACGTTTCATCAAGCGGGTTACCAAATTTGGGCCAGCGATGTAAATCAGAACGCCCTAGACGAATTAGCCAAACAATACCCGCACCTTAAAACCAGCTGTATAGATGTGAGTAATCAACAGCAGCTTAAACGTTTATGTGATGAAATTGCAGCGGCCCCACAAATTGATGTCGCCCATGTGAATGCAGGAATCGTAAGACCCAATGAAGTGGTTAACAGCACGCCCCTAGACATTGACCTACAGCTGGATATTAATTTACGCAGCGCCCTGCATATTAACCGAGCTCTGGCCATAAAAATGAAAAGCCAAAAGTCTGGCCACATCGTAAATACGGTATCGATGGGTGCGCTGATTTCATTACCCAGCAGTGCTGTTTATTGTGCCACCAAGGCCGCATTGCGCAGTTTTTTAACCGCCATGCAGGCAGAACTAAAACCCTTTGGCATCAGTGTCAGCGGTATTTACCCCAGTGGCATTCATACCCCTATGCTGCAATACGAAGCCCTGAATCACGGCAGCCCCCTTAACTTTTTAAACATGCCGGTAAGCACAGAAAAAGTGGCTAGCACTGTATTAAAGTCTGCAGGTGAAGCTTGGGGCGCTAAAAAACTTGAATACTATTTACCTTACAGCGACAGCATCAGCGCTAGGATAATTAATACATTTCCATGGCTATTGCAAAAAATATACCCATTATTTCGCTACCTTGGGGAAAAAGGGCGCGCCCGGTACATTCGTAAATTTAATGTAACCGACACATAAGCTTTAACCATTTAAAATTTCCTGTGTTCGAAGTTCATCCTGTAGATACTGTTCATGCTCTGCATCTTGCTCTGGAGTTGTCCATTTTAATGGCGAAAATCATGCTAAGGGCAGTATCTTCAACCCCCTTAAGGGCGTCGGTTTGCTGAGCTTGCGCTTCAGGTGATAGCTTTATCTGAATGCTATTGATTATATCTGTGGATAATTACTCCATCGTTGAGATACTTATCTGTTTATCTTTCTCCTCCTGAAGGCCAGTGCCTCTTCGGTGTAAAGTAAAATAAACTTCAATAAAGTGTTTATCAGAGACAGGGAAAAGAAAATAACGATTTGGTGATGAGATACTGCCAGCGTTGGCTCGTGCATAAAAGGTTGCAGCGGGGCAAGGCCATGGACTCACTACTTTCCAATCAACCGGAGCAAGCCAACTCTGAGCACCCTCAAATACATCCTTTCCATAGCAATATTGAAGATAATCTGCTGCTCCATTTTCAAATGCTTTAGGACGAAAAAACGAGACGTGCTGGTCAGGTTCATTGGGTGTTATTAGGGCAATACGCATAGATAATTCACCCACACTACCTGAAAACAATGGACCATTGAAACGCCATGAACGCATGAACGCATGAACGCATGAACGCATGAACAAATTATGATATTGCCATCGATCACTATGCTGCCTCGTAGGCTTCATCAATAAATGATTATATTCACATTTTTTAGGCGGTTGAATAGCTTCTTTATATGCAAAGTGAGAATTATGACGAGGAGCGCGTAATGATATGTCAGTTCCACCGATTGAAAAATTTATTGGGCCAGCCCGCTGAAACGATGGCCCCTGAGGAATACAATATTCGGTTTGCTGGCGAAACTTTAGTGACCAGTTAAACATTAGAATCTGCCCTTAATCTCATTATGAGGATTTAAAGCGGGGTCGGCTAAAGATATTACGTATACTTTCAGTACTCTTTACTAAGGCTGGCCACTAAGATGCTTCCCCTTTAAAAAAGCCTCCATTCGGGTAGATGGAGTGAGACTCACAGTATCAAGCATGGCATGCATAAAAGTAGTGATTTGTTTTTGCATGTCTAATGAGATAACAAAAGATTCCCCGACCTCCTCGCCTGAACTAATCATAAAAGAAAAGCACAAGGCATCTTCTTTGGCGATGGGGGTATAAAAATACACTTTATTCGGTTCGTTGGCTTGCACCCACTGCCGGCCATTAATCTCATGGCTTTGTATGGAAGATTGCTCGGTAAGGGACGTTGATGGCAGCGCTGCTTTATCGTTAAATTCAACAGACATCATTCCGTTATCACGCTGTACACAGTGGACCTTATCAAACATCGCTCTACGGGTAAGGTGAGACTCTTGTACCCAAGCAGATAACGCTTCTGTTGAGCGAATATCACGCCCCTTATCATTATCCTGACTAGAAAGGCCGAAAATAAGAATAGATTGTTCAATGATAACGCGGTTTTTATTTAACCATCGACTAGGTTTAAACAGCCACCCAGTGTTATAGACGAAGCAAACACTGCGATTGCCGCTCACAACCTCTATGTAGTCTTTTTTGGTAAAGGTATCAACAAAGCGACAATGGTGTTTACCAGAGTAATAATACGGACTCGTAAAGTTGAACGCCATGGTTGGCTTAGGGTTACGAAAGCGCATAATGGAATGAAATAGATCAATTTCATTCCATGGGGCCGAAGTAATTTTTTTAACAGAAAGAGGGGGGCCCTCTTTAATGAACCGAATAGGTGATTTCACGCACCGGCCTTGCTTGCTTGCGACAGCGGAAGATTTTTTTCTGCTGTTAATTTTTGAGCTAAGGCCTCTGGAGAGGGCGTGATATTTACATTTAGCATAAATTCTTTAATGAATTGTTCTGTTGCTTCCGGGAGGTTGTGCTCAGGGCTGTAGAAGTCGCA
>Ga0209184_1000175_pt1 | contig 83164 bp, 73 predicted proteins | sample EN8Hudsemesocosm_2_FD_184627 | JGI IMG/M metagenome (GOLD analysis project Ga0209184, IMG submission 184627) | Methane-oxidizing microbial communities from mesocosms in the Hudson Canyon - EN8C Hudson Canyon (SPAdes) (version 2) | ecosystem: Environmental > Aquatic > Marine > Cold seeps | place... | reverse complement strand
AAACCGGCCGGCAAGACCGATCACCAACAACACAGGAAAGAGCAACTCTGCAAATGTTGATAAATACGCGGCGATTTTATAAGGAATGCCAGGCACTGCGTATTCATATTCGAATAACATCAAAGTTGTGTCCCAACTTTTGATTTTGGTTAAACCTGCCAGAAAAAATACCTTAGCAATATAAAGTCGGAATAAGACTAACAAAACAACTTGGCTCTTATCGACCCAACGAGTTAAGAGTAAATAAAGTGGGGCAATGTTAGTTATGAAACCTGTGCGCTCATCAGACATAATCGAAACCTTTTGTACTTTTGTAAAATAAAATTTGGTATTAATCTGACACTTGCTTGGGAAAAAGGTTCCTTAGCGTGTGAAATTTAATTATAGGTGGTATTTCGGAAGGAGGGAGGGAATTTTGCCTTGGCAGGCCTTTGACTCAAATAGACTACTGTTATTTGTGTAAAGGCCCTTTAACGGTTAAGTATTACTTAACTTTACCACCAACAATTTTAGAACAAGTACCTTCTGGTACATATACCCACTCTTCAGAATCGCCATCAGTAGCTGCTTGTCCTGCACAGCTATGCTTGCTAGTACCGCAATCATTCATTCCAGCTTTGGCAATGCCCTGGCACTTTTCAAAACCTGGCTTACCTGCAAGTGCTTGATTTGAAGCAACCATAACGCCTGCTGCGATCATACCAATAACGGCTGTTTTACTTACTTTAAGTGCATTGCTCATTGTTATATTCCTATTGTGTTAATTAACGCTGTTGTTAAAAGAGCCAAACATTTTGTTTGGCTTAACACTAAAGACTAGCACTTTTTTAAAAAGTTCACAGGATAGGTGAATTTTATTTAAATAATGCTATTAAAATTTATGAGTTGGGAGAATACACTGCAATATGATCGTAGCCCATGCCCTTTAGGTGGCTTGCATGAAGCTGACTCATGGTACCTTTTTCGCAATAAAGTAAGTAAGTTTGTTCGAGATCAAGTTTGTCTACGTTTGACATGAGTTCATAGAAAGCAATGGTCTGAATTTTATTGTTGGTTAGCATCAGCGGTGATTTTTCTCGCTCATCAGGGTGACGAATATCAATAATAATGTCATCAACCTTTGGTACAGCGACTAATTCAACATCGGCGATCGTTTGAACGGTTTCCATAACTTGGTCGATTTTAATCGTGCGTCGGTCATAGAGTGCTTTTTCTAAGATAGAAAAATCGAAATTCGCTTCTTCTTCTAAAATTCGTTCTTTCTTAGCGCAAGTTGTTGGTTTGTCAGAAATGACGCCACAATACTCAGGCATATTTTTAGCAAAATCTTCGGTGCCGATTTTTGCTGATAAACGAATAATATCTTGTTTATCCATGGTAATTAGCGGGCGTAAAACCAAGGTTTCAACTACTGAGTCAATGACGCACATATTGGTGAGTGTTTGACTGGAAACTTGCGCAACACTATCCCCCATTACCAAAGCTTGAATTTGTAAGGAGTCAGCGACTTCTGTTGCGGCGCGCAACATCATACGTTTCAAAACCACGCCCATTTGTGAGTGATGCACGGTTTTTAAAATTTCGGCGGTTACTTCTTCAAACGGTACAGAAACGAATTTAACGCGATGAGAGGCACCGTACTTTTCCCATAAATAAAGCGAAACTTGTTTGACACCTATTTCATGCGCAGCCCCTCCTAAATTGAAGAAACAAAAATGGGTTTTTAAACCACGTTTCATGGTGAGATAACTGGCTACAGTAGAATCGAAGCCCCCAGACATTAATGATAAAACATCGTCTTGGGTGCCGATTGGAAAGCCACCCAACCCGGTGAAACGTTCTTCAATAATATAGAGTTCAGAGTCTCGAATTTCTAGTCTGATGGTGATATCAGGGTTATGAAGATCGACACCTAAGGATTCACCATGCTGTAATAAACCGCCACCGACATAGCGTTCTAATTCACTTGAGGTAAACGTATGAATACCGGCTCGTTTGATTCGAACCACGAATGTTTTGCCTTTTACTTGATGTAACATGACGCGGTTAGTGAGCTCAGAAATTTCATCAAAACCGTCATTCATATTGTCGATGGTGTAATTCTGCACACGCAGAATATTAGCGATGCCGGGAATGCGCTGTAAAGTCTTAGCGACTTTTTGGCCCAAGTCGGGTATTTCATCGGATACATAAACTTCTATTTTGTCCCAAAAGCCTTGCACTGCAATCTTGCCATGTTCTTTTTTTAATACTTCGCTGATGTTTTGTCTTAGTTGACGAACTAAGCGCTTTCTAACAGGCTTACTTTTAATGGTGATTTCAGGGAATAGCTTAATTACAAATTTCATAGATAACCTAATGTACAACTCGACTCGGGATTGAATATAGCGCGTATTCTAACCTGAAAGTGACAAAATGGCTCAGAATTTAAGCATCCTCCTGAATCTATTCGCCTATACTGATTGATGTATTGAATAAAAAAGGTTGGTTTATGAGTATTAGTGCGCGTGTTACCCCGAAAGGCAGTATGGATATCTTGTCTCGTTATGAGGTTAATCTCTTGAGAGACAAAAATAATCGACATCTTTATGAACTGTTCAGGCGCTGTGCTTTAGCTGTATTAAATTGTGGTGTGCTGACGGATGATAGTGAAGGCTTAATGGCCTCGTATGATAGTTTTGATATCGGTGTGATTCAGCAGCCTCGTGGAATTAAACTCGATATCCAGAATGCCCCTGAAAGTGCTTTTGTTGATGGCGAGATGGTTCAGGGGATCAAAACACACTTATTTGCCGTACTGCGAGACATTATTTACACCAATAGTGTGGTGGCAAAAAATAATGCACTAGACCTTACTCGGTCAGAGCATATTAGTAATTTTATTTTTCACTTGCTACGAAATGCGAATCTGCTTAAAACAGATAACTCATGCGATATTGTAGTGTGCTGGGGTGGACACTCAATTAGTCGTTCTGAGTATGACTTCACCAAAGAAGTGGGATATCAACTAGGCTTGAGAGGACTTAATATTTGTACTGGCTGTGGGCCGGGTGCCATGAAGGGACCGATGAAAGGCGCGGCAGTTGGTCATGCGAAACAGCGCCATCAACTAGGTCGCTATGTTGGGATAACAGAGCCAGGCATTATTGCTGCGGAATCCCCTAATCCGATTGTGAATGAATTGACGATTTTGCCAGATATTGAAAAACGCCTTGAAGCGTTTGTACGCCTAGGGCATGGCATTATTGTATTTCCAGGCGGAGTAGGCACCGCAGAAGAAATACTCTACTTGCTTGGCTTGTTGCTTCATCCTGACAATATCAATATGCCTTTTCCGCTGGTGTTTGCGGGTTCTAAACAGAATGAAAGTTATTTTAAAATGATTGATGACTTTATTGGTTTAACACTCGGAGAAACAGCACAGTCTCGTTATCAAATTATTATTGATGACCCAGTGAAAATAGCACAAACCATGACGAAAGGGCTTGAAGAGGTGAGAGGTTATCGTCGTAATCACCGAGATGCGTATTATTATAATTGGTTGCTTAAAGTTGATATGGAGTTTCAAGTCCCTTTTGAGCCAACTCATGAGTCTATGTCTGCTTTAAAACTAACTAAAGATCAACCTATTCATATGCTTGCTGCAGCATTGCGGAAAACCTTTTCAGGTATTGTGGCGGGAAATGTGAAAGAAGAAGGTATTCAACAGGTGCGTGAAAAGGGTCCATTTAAGATAAGTGGTGATGCAAGTATTCTGAAGCCCATTGATGCATTACTAAATGCTTTTATTAAGGAGGGAAGAATGAAACTTCCAGGTAAAAAATATGTGCCAAGTTACGAGATTTGTAACGAAAATCCATAAGAATTTCTTATCATAAACACCTATTCAGTGCTCAATGGGCACTGTATAAGTCGTTTATGAATTTCGATGCATCATCACGCTATAAATCTAAATAATTAGCGATTTCAAATAAATCTGGTCGCCCTTCTTCAAAACCAAAATAACATACATCTTCTGAATCGCCGGTGTCAGGGCAAACGATAGCAATTGCAAATTCACACTTGTGTTCTTTTGCCAGAGTATATAAAAAGTTCAAGGGATCTTTTAGTTTGAACTTTGATTTTACTTGAAGACCCATGCCTAATTTTAAAGTTTCATCCGCTTCTGACTGCAGAGCTAAAAGCTGTACATTTTTCTTATTTTCACCAATCCAGGCAGAGATGGATTCCGATACGGGGTTGAGCATTTTATTTAAGTCGCCTTCTTCTAAATCGGCGTCATCAATATAAATATGTAGGTGCATAAGTTTCCATGGTGTTCATTGAATTGACTGGGGTAATTACAGGGAGGCGAGAGTCAACATCACGCTCCCTGTTTTTGGAGTAGCTATTTTGGAGCAATTATAGTGAACTGTAGTATGTAGCTAAGTTATCGATATCTTGCTCGCTTAAATTGGCTGTCTGGGCTTGCATGATGACTGCCATACCGCCATTTCGCGCTTTACTCTTATAAGCCTTCAAAGCATTCACTAGATAGGTCTTTTTTTGCCCAGCAAGATTCGGGTACATTTCAATACTCGATACACCTGCTGCGCCATGGCAAGTGCCGCAAACTGCAGACTTGGCTTTTCCGGCTGCGGCATCACCCGCCATTACATTAACACTTAATGTTAGTGCGCTGACCATCAAACCCAGAGTAATCATTTTCATCATTATTGCTTCTCTCTCTATTATTGAAAAATGGGGTAGATTTTTAGTGTTCTGTGTTCTTGATTAGGGTAAAAATTTTATACCATAATAATTGGTGCAGTTTATCACACAGTCATTATAAGTGTGCTCTTTCCTATCGACTTGATTTATATCAACGCAATAAAAATAAAGGTGTTTTATAGTCTAATGACTTGGAAAAGCTATGCGATCTGTAGTTTATAGTTTTTTTAGTGTGGTGATTTATGCCTCGATTATTCGAGGCTTTTTTTTGTCTATTATATTTTTGTCATGTCTAGGTGATTCTCTCTCTATATGCTTTCATTTTTCTAACACTACGTAGATAATCATTATCTTTAGCCAAAAGGAAAGGCAATGAGGCCCATCGAGAATGTTGCATTAATCGCTCATGATAATCGGAAGCAAGATTTAGTCGAGTGGTTACAAGAGCATCAAGAAAAAATAATAAATTGTCATATCATCACGACCGGCACCACAGGTAAACTCATTGAAGAAAAGACTAAGTTAGAAGTTGAGCGAATGCATAGTGGTCCTTTAGGCGGCGACCAACAAATTGGTGCCAAGATATCTGAAGGTAAAGTTGATTTATTAATTTTCTTTTGGGACCCGCTTGAGCCAATGTCACATGATCCTGATATTAAGGCTTTGCTTCGTCTTTCTACCTTATGGAATATTCCGATTGCTTGTAATAAAAGTACCGCTGACTTTATTATCAAGTCGCCCTTGATGTTCGATTATCAGAGAGAGATACCGAACTTTGATGAATATCAGTCGCGTAAAGTATAAAAAAGTAATCGCACAGATTAATAAGATTCATGCGCTAAGGGCTTGAGTCAGTTAAATCTGATTAAGGTTCAGGTCTCGTTTTTGGATTTAAGTCTTTCCGCTTAGTAAGCGGATAGGTTAGGATTCAGCTATGAAAAGATAACAATGAGATTTTAACCTATGCAAGCTTTTAAAACCGTTCTAAAATTCAGTTTATTATCCTGCCTGGGGCTATTCAGCTCATTCAGTAGTGCCGCAAACTTATCGCCTTTAACCATGTGTGTATTTGATTTCATTGGCAATGGTGGCCCTGTTCACAAAGCAATGGAAGAATTTAAAATAGATGCGGCACGCTGGGGTGTCGATTTATCTTTTAAAGTTTATAACAACGACCGTGTTGCATCGGAAGAGTTCAAAAATGGTGTGTGTGACATGCTTAACCTTCCTGGAATTCGAGCGCGAGAATATAATGACTTTACTGGCTCAATTAACGCAGTAGGGGCGCTGCCTACCTATAAACATCTCGGCATGGTGATTAAGTCACTGAGTAGTGAAAAAGCAGTAAAGGTATTGCGAAAAGGAGATTATGAAATTATTGGTTTATCCCCGGTTGGCGCAATTTTTCTTTTTGTAAATGACAAAAATATCAAAGTGCCAGAAGATATGGCCGGTAAAAAAATTACCGTATTAGATAGTGCGCCTGAAACGGGTTATTTAGCAAAACGCATCGGCATGACGCCCGTATCATCCAGTATTATGAATGCGCTACAAAAATTCAATAATCATGCGGTTGATATTACTGGTGCGCCAGGTTTGGCCTATGAACCACTTGAAATGCATAAAGGGCTAGAGCCAAATGGCGGTATTATTAAGTGGCCAACCTTACAAATTACCATGCAGCTTATTGTGCGTTGGAAAAAAATTCCTGAAGGCTTTGCGCAAAAATCACGTAATTTATTCGCGAATAAATATCTAGCCGATATAAAAATGATTGAAAAGAGCGAAGACACTATTCCAGAGAAATACTGGATTGAAATTACTGATGATGCAAAAAATAACTGGAATGAAACCTTTCGTCAGAGCCGAATAGCGCTTCGGGAACAGAAGGTTTATAACGCAAAAGCATTGACACTATTTAGGAAGGTTCGTTGTAAGGTAGACCCAAATTTAGCGGAATGCACCTCAAAAGATAAAGAATAACTCAGGCCTTAAAAAAGGGTACTGGCGTACTCTTTCGGTTGCCTGCTTAAAAAAATAATAAACGAGAAATGACCATGACCTCCGTCAGAAAACTGATTCAGAGATTTTTCTCTCTTACAGTGCTTACCTTATTACTGGCAACGGTCATTGCTGGCACCAGTGAGAATATGAATGCCCAAATGCTCAAGTTGGGACTACATATATGGGATGATTACTTTATTCTACGTGCTGAGGAGCCTAAACCGAGTTGTAATCCCAATCCTGTTGTTGATGAACAGTTAGATCTGTTAGAAGCTGAGTTTGACCAAGAAAATGCCGACTTTGATTTATTAGCGGATGAGTTTGATCGTGCCGCTGCGCATGAGTCTCTGATTAAACAATTGCGAGTTTGTGCAAAAAAGCATGAGAACGTGGCCATTTATCAAGCAAGTAATTCGATATGGGTGCAGCTTTTTAGTTCGTTTGAACAAAGTTTTGCGCAAATTAGTTTGTTTTCGATTGCTCATCAAAAAACGATTCTGATTGTTTTGCTAATGGTTTCAGGGCTCTTTGCTACATGGCGGCAAGAGCATATCGCATTTCGGGCGGTTAAGAGCAATCTTGATCATTATGTTTCACATGGCGCTCAATTGCTTGCGACTGGATGCTTAAGTATTTCGACTTATTCATTTTATGATGGTGCCATATCCGCCGGTACCACTCTCTCATCACCCCAATTGATGATCATTTTAATGCTTGGAAGCGGTTTACTCGCAATGGTGAGCGCCTATCAATTGCTGTTAAAACCTAAACAACTCGCATCAGGCGGTAATTTTTTACATGCCTTATTAACGGTACCTATTCATACCTGGATGTTGCTGCTTGCGGCGAACCATTTCTTTGTGCGTGAAATGCATTTGCCTGGTACGGCGATGTACTTTACCCAAATATTTCAACTAACGAATCTGCATTTGTCGATTGGCCTTTATATATGGGTTGGGATGTTGCTAAAAGAAACATTATTGGGCTCAAAGCTGTTTGACGTGTTTAAACCGTGGAATTTTCCACCTGAGATTCTTGCGTTCGTGGCTATTTTAATTATGGCAGTGCCGACAGCCTATACGGGTGCATCGGGTATCATCATTATTGCGATGGGCGCCGTTGTTTACCAAGAACTGCGTAGGGTGGGTACACGAAGACAGCTCGCTTTAGCTGTAACCGCGATGACAGGGAGCTCAGGCGTGGTACTGCGACCTTGTTTATTGGTGGTGGGTATCGCAATATTGAATAAAGAAGTGGTTACAGATCAACTATTTCACTGGGGCTTTCGTGTTTTTATGCTTACGCTGGTGGTATTTTTCTTTTATGCCATGTTAACCCGAAGAGACCCTTTAAAAATAAGCCCTTTCAATGAAGCCATTGGTCCATCGTTACAAAGGTTGAAGCCATTGTTTCCATATTTGGCCATACTACTCACAGCAATGGCTTTTTATGCTATTTTTCTGAATGCTTACTTAGATGAATTTTCAGCGCCGACGATATTACCCGTGATTATTATGGGGTTTATTATCTATGAACGCTGTTTTAGCAAAGACTTTGCTGAGCGTAATGCAACAGCGGGCGCTAGCCCAAATGTGACTAAAGCTTTCAGCACTTCCATTAATAATTCTTCTGTTCAAATTGGCGCTTTATTAATGTTGATGGCTTGTTCGTTTACAGTGGGCGGGATTATTGAGCGCTCAGGCGGTGGAACGCTAACGGTTCCTGAAAGCTTTGATTCGGTCTTTTTAGCGATGGCTTTTTTAGTTTTCTGTCTTTTCTTGATTGGTATGGTAATGGATCCATTTGGCGCGCTCGTGTTGGTGTCATTCATTATTGCACCGGTCGCATATAGTCATGGTATTGAGCCCATTCACTTTTGGATGACATGTCTGGTTGCATTTGAACTGGGTTATCTTAGCCCGCCGGTTTCGTTAAACCATTTACTGACACGACAAGTGGTGGGGGATGAGGAAGTAAGTCTCGCGCTTCAGGAAGGTGATTCATTTTATTACCGGCATGAGCGAATATTATTGCCCCTACTCGTGATGTTTACGACGTTGCTTATTGTGGCATTTGGGCCGCTTTTATATAAGCAATTGTAAAGTTTCGAGAGCGTGAGCTAACAAAGTTTGGTGCCTGTACCATATTGGGGTTCATTTCGTTCACCCGCAACCTACGGGGGAGTTTGTAAGTTTGAATTCAGAATTAGTTTGAAAAATTGAGCCGATCAAGAGTAGGTTGGGATGAATGGAGTGAATCCCAACAAAGCTAGCGCTTAGGCGAAAAGTCGAAGGGCTCCCCGTTCGTCACAATAGTAATTAATTTGGAAAATACTGATTCTTCTGAGCTAAATAAGCCGCTTGCCGTTCTGTATAATCAGCTTCTAAAGGTAGGTTCCAGCCAGCCAAGTTTTCATTTATTAAGCTTGAAAGCGCGTTAATATGATTTTCGCTGGCATTTAAAGCCGGAATATATGCGTAATGTTCACCGCCACTCTCTAAGAAATACTCTCTATTTTCGACATCAATCTCTTCAATCGTTTCTAAGCAGTCAGCGGAAAACCCAGGGCAGATCACTTGAATCGACTTAACACCTTGATCGGGCAATGATTTCATTGTCTGATCTGTATAAGGTTTTAACCACTCTGCTCGCCCGACACGTGACTGAAATGTTGTCAGGTATTCGTCTTTATTTAGCCCTAAAATATTGATTAAATGACGTGTCGTTGCATGGCATTGGCAAAAGTAAGGATCGCCATCTTTGAGTGTTTGTTCAGGGAGCCCATGGTAGGAAAGGATAAGCTTGTCAGCTTTTCCATGTTCGGCCCAATAGCTTTTAATATTCTCAGCTAAGGCTTGGATATAAAGAGGTGAATCATGATAACCCGAAATAAAACGTAACTGCGGTAGCCAGCGACGTTGTGTGTAATCTTGGGACAATGCATCAAAAGTAGAGCCTATCGTTGAGCTGGCATATTGGGGGTAGAGTGGTAAAACTAACAGCTTGGTTACGCCGCTATCGGCTAATTTTTGTAGAGCAGATGATATCGAGGGCGCACCATAACGCATCGCAAATTCTATTTGAATTTGCTCTCCCCATTGTTTTTTCAGGGTATTTGATAACGCCCTGCATTGGTCTTGAGTGTGGAACATTAAGGGTGACCCTTTTTTACTCCATATACTTTTATAGGCTTTAGCGGAGCGCTTAGGACGAACTCTTAAAATAAATCCATGTAGCATTAATAGCCAAAGCAGGCGTGGTATTTCAACAATACGGGGGTCATGTAAGAATTCAGTGAGGTAGGCTCGAACTGCTTGAGTGGTGGCTTCTTTAGGGGTGCCTAGGTTGGTTATCAAAATGCCTATTTTGTCTTTTTTCTGGTGAGAAAAATTGTCGGTACCAATATATTTTGTTGTTTTAATAAAACTCATTTTCCACCTATAAACTGTTTAAGCGTCAACATACTGTGTATGCGCATGTCATTTTTTAAGAACGCATTCTTTTTAAGAGCGCATGACGGCCCAAATTTTGCCTAAATACTCATGCCAAGCACTTTCAAATAAAGTTAGGCTGTCAGCATCAGGAAACCAGTCGTGCCAATGTAAGCCATGGTGACCACCCGTACGAAACCCTGTTGGCGCAGGTATTGGCTGTAAACCTTTGCTTTGAAAAAGGTACATGGAGCGGGGGATGTGCATGGCAGAGGTGACGAGCGCAAAATGCTGACCCTTCAACATATGGTTGTTCAGATACTGTGCCCAGTAAGCGGCTTCTTCAGCGGTATCTTTAGGCTGATCAGCGATAATTATGTCATCTTTTGGTATACCAAAGGTTTGAGCCACCTTTGCCATCGCTTCAGCATTGGAAATCACATCGTTGAATTTATTGCCTGATAGTAATAACTTTGCACCCGGATTCAGCCGGTAGATACGCATACCTTCTGATAAACGCATAAGCGAAGTTTGTGAGAGTAAGCTGCTAATAGGAAAGCGCTCGTCACTATTGTGATAACCGCCTAACACCACCACATAATCGACAGTTTGGAGGTTATATTTAGGAAATTCATACTCTAATGGTGCAGCAATCAGCTGTGAAACAGGATTGAGGCTTAATATAAACCAGGTAAAAATAACACCGCTACCAAGGCCTCTCGCTAAGCGTTGATACCCCTGAAAAAAAACGAATACCGCAAGTAGTAATATGACAAAACCCAAGGGTAAAGGCATGAGCAGTGCGCTAAGTAGTTTTTTGATCAGGAATAAAACATCCATTAGGGGCTTACAACCTCGAAGTTCACTTCAATATAAGCTTTACCCTGTTCATCAAGCACTTGAACCGTCCACTTACCCAGCATTTGTTTATTAATAAATTTACTCGATGAAGATCGTTGATGATTGTGGTTTACCGGTATTCTTACGCGCGCTTGCTTTTTTCCATTGAGATACCAATGATGGAATAAATTTTGTCCGCGTAAGTTTTCCATTTCTGTGTATAAATGCATTCTAATAATGCCTTCTTCAGACATCAAAACTTGGGATGAAAGGGCATCGATAGGCAGTCCTTTCACTAAATTTGAGCTTAGCTGTGCTTTTTTAATGCGTGTATCAAGAATTTTTACCGGCGAGACTGCTTTTATTTGATGCGTCTTAGCAAGGGGCTTGGCAGCTACTTTTGTGTTCGAGACTACTTTCTTAATCTGAGATGAGCCTTCTTTTTTAGCTGTTTTCTTTGCAAGCGGGAGTTTATCCGATTTGGATGTGTTCGCTTCAGCTGCTTTTGTAAGTGGTTCTGATTTCGCAACAGAAGCCGTCGCTTTTAGTGTTGTTTCAGGTTTATTGATTGCCGAGGTTTCTGTTTTAGCGTTATTTGGTGTTTGTTCGCTGCTGCTAGCTGCATCAACCTTGTTTGTTGGCGCGTCTTCACTTTTTAGGAGGTAGTAAATAGAGAATATAACGATAATAAGCGCTAAAACTGCGGCAAGAATAATACGGCCCCAATTTAATTCACTTTCTTCATATTGGCTATAATCTTCAGTTTGCTCTGGTAATAGACCTACATTTATTTTTCGTTTTTCTGTACTCATTTAATCCTCTAAAATCGATCCAGTATAAAAATATTATTCGTGAGCTGATGCGAACAACCCGTGTAACTTAGGGACGTGCGCCAGATTGAACTAACATTAAGTCCAAGTCAAAATAGCCTAAGCGGCGTGCAATTTTTAATGCAGTATCACCCGAGTCGTCCCGATAATTTACATTGGCACCGCCCGCGATGAGTAATTGAGATAGCAGTATGTTGTTATCTTCAACAACCTGCATCAAGACCGACCGGCCTGCAGGCGCGACATTTACATTGGCACCCGCATTAATAAGTATTTTGAGTGTTGTAAGGTGGCCTTTGCTTGCAGCTTTAGTAACGGCAGAGGCACCTTGTTGGTCTTCATAGCTGTGGTTTGTACCACGAACGATTAAATCTTTAACTAATTTATTTTGCGCGTGATCGGCTGCAATCATCAGCGCTGATGGCTCACCTGTTTGAAAGCCTAGTTGGAAATCGCTGCCAGCGGTTAATAAAAATTGGCTGATAATAAAGTGCTTATTCTTAATTGCGAATGAAAATGCGGTGCCTGATGGCGATTCACTGTTGATTAAAGCGCCTTGCTCTATCGCTTTTTTTACTAAGGCTGCATTGCCTTGTTCTGCTGCTTGCATCAGGTCTGTCGCGTTAACCACTTTCTGATGGGACAGGTTTAATTTGTTAAAATTGATTTTCTGAGTCGATTGGTTACTGCAAGCTACTACCGCCATAAATGCGAATAGTAGTATCATGAACCGATAAATATTTGAGCTTGCCATAAAATTTAAGCTTGAGAAGTTGGAGATGCGCCCATTGTCAATCAATTGGCGCGCCCAGTAAAGCGCCCTTTCATTGCAGATGATTTAAACTTGTTCATGTTCCAAGCAGTTTTGTAACTATGCCTACCATTGATAAACCTAAAAACATGATCAAACTAACTGAAGAACAGCATACGATAGTGACGGCAGAGCCGGCCCACTATGTGATTACAGCCGTCGCGGGTAGTGGTAAGACGACGACGTTAGCTTATCGTATTAAGCACTTGCTTGAGCAAGGCGTCGATGCGCGTCGTCTGCTAATTCTAATGTTTAACCGGTCAGCTCGACAAGACTTTAGCGTGAAGTTACAGCAAGTCATCTCGAATCATCAAGCTTGCCCAGAAGTCAGAACATTTCATGCAATGGGTTATCGTTTATATCAACGTTTTATCCGTGACGGCTACCTGCCACCCTTCCAGAATAATATTTTATCTGAAAAAGAAATCCATTTTCATATTTGGCGACTGATGCGTCAGATTCTCAATGATGAGGCACTGCGTGATGCTAAGCGCAACAAAAAAGAGCATGTTGAGTTATGCCATCAATTTATTGAAACGGTTAAAAGTGGCTTGCACCCGCCTGATTTAGTATTTGAAATGCTTGAATTGCCGAATAAGTTTAAATACGTCCTATCTTTATTTGACCAGTTTGAAGCATGGCGGAAGCAGCAGTCTCGCATTAGTTATACAGACATGTTGTATGACCCCGTGATGGCGATTCGGGCCACGCCAGCGTTAGCAAAGCTTGTTGGGAATAAAATGGATGTGTTATTGGTGGATGAGTATCAAGATACCAATGACATTCAACATGAATTGATGAAGTTGATTGCAGGTGATCGTGCTAAAATCACAATTGTGGGCGACCCTGATCAGACAATTTATGAGTTTCGAGGCGCTAAGCCTGAATATATTATTAAAGGCTTTGCGCAGGAATTTCCTGAAGCTAAAAATCTGACGCTCAGCTACTCATTTCGTTATGGGCATAAAGTATCTTTACTCGCCAATCATTTAATTACCAAAAACAAGAACCGACAGGATTTATTATGTAAGTCATTTTCGAGCAATCCTGCTACGGAAGTCACTGAGCATCTATGTGATAACGATGCCGCCAATATCACTACATTACTATCGACTTTCACCTTACCTGAGCTAAATCAGACCGCTATTCTAGCCCGAGCATGGAGCCAAACGGTGGGGATCGAACTTTCCTTGTTGGAGCGGCAGATTCCTTATCATATTGAAGGCAAGAACAGTGTCTTTAACCTGGTTGAAGCACAAAGTATTCGTGCCATTATTGAGTTGGTGGCTGGCGTATTTTCAGGTATGAGCGCTGAAGAACGGCAATCAAAATTTGAATTAATTTTTCACTTTCCACATGTCGGCCTGCCAGACGGACAGTTGAAAATGCTGGCTGCAACCCTTGCAAGCTATACCGAAGATTGGGGCAAAATACTTTTACAGCTAATACCGAGTGATCTAAAACGGATTCAAACAATAAAACTAGAACGATTGTCGAAAGTTCTAACTCGATTAACAAATTCTAATCAGCCAGTTAAACAGTTATTGTCGCTTTATGTGCAAGAAGCTGAACTATACGAAGGTATTCGATCGCTAAGTCTGAGTCATGATCATGCCGAAGAGAAAGTCGCTTCAATCATGGGGATTATGCGTTTTATTTCGAGCCTGGAAGGTGATGCGATACATATTCTAAACTATCTTTTTACACTACAACAAAATGCAGAACAACAGCACCAGCAGGCGGTAACGATTACCACGATCCATCGTGCAAAAGGTCTAGAATGGGATACGGTTTTAGTTCCGGGCTTAAATGACAAGCTAATGCCTTATTCGCTTCGATCAGAAAATTTAACGAAAGCAGAGTTGGAAAGTGAGCGACGGTTACTTTATGTCGCAATGACGCGTGCGAAGCATTCGCTGCATTTATTTGTGCCCAAACGGCACCAACATGCGTTATTTAAACCATCAAGGTTTGAGTTTGAGCTACAGATTAGACAAAGCTTGTTATTGGGTGGCAGTTTAGACCGTAAGGAAAATAGTTGTCAGTTATCAAAAGGCATAAAAGCTTCACCTATTTCTCAACGGTATGCCGAGGCAATGCGGTGTGAGTTAAAGCAAAATGAACAGGAGCAAAAAGATCTGACACAAAGCAGTATGACTAAGGCTCAAGGTAAACCCATTTGGTTTGCTCAGCATGTTCAGCATTGCGTATTAGGCCGAGGTTTAGTGACTGGGGATCAGTCAGGTTCATTTACGGTTGAGTTTGACGATCGTCAAACTCGCGTATTTAGTAAAGAAACGGCTGATCGATTTTTTACAGCGATAGAGGATTAGTCGAGCGCAGGAAGTTGGCGAATGCCGCCCATTTCATTTATCGCGACATAAATAAAGGTCGTTTCGGTCACTTTCTTAGGCTGATTTCCAAGTGGGTCAGTGACGTAAACTTCGACTAATATTTTAATCGAGCTTCGGCCGGTGTCGACCAAGTTTGTGAAACAACTTATGCGATCACCGACAGTTACAGGCGATAGAAACTCAACACGCTCCATCGCAACCGTTGTTGTTCTTCCTTTAGATACTTCGGAGGCTGCTGTTGCGCCAGCCAAATCCATTTGTTCCATTAACCAACCCGCATAAATATCACCACTTGGGTTCGTATCTCTTGGCATCGCGACAACCTGAAGTGTTAGGTTCCCAATTGGGCCAACGCCTGTATCAACTAGTCTCATGTTTGTTATCAGTCCTGATGTTATCACTCACGTTACCTTATTATAGCTAATCAGTAGAAACTGCAAGTAAAGTTAATGTGATAAACAAAATGCCGCCGTTTTTATTAAACCTCATGTGAGCTAGTTCACGCTTCATGTTATTTGTCTGAAAGTCCCTACAAATGGGTAATTCTGCTTTGGTGCTCATACTACTAGTATTTGGCCAACTGTCCGATGTTGTATTTATTGCGTTCATTAAATAAGGGCAACCAGCAGTAAACGAGCCATGATGGCTGAATGACCACAAAACATAAAAATAATTAAGGAAAATACGATGTCTAATTTTGTTAAACCACTAGCGGGTGTTTGTGCTGCCTTGCTTATTTCAGGCTGTATTGAAAAAGAGAAAATAGTGACGATTCCGGATGCAGAAAACCTGCTATTCACGTCGCAGGGGGACTTATTGGTGAGTGGTGGTAAAAGTATTTATCAGGTGTCCTCACAGACAGAAAGTGACGGCTCCACTAGCTATACACGAACGTCTGTGTATGACGGTAATCGTTGTTCATTTGGTGGTATCGCGCAACAGGGCGACTGGGTTTTTTCAGTCTGTAAAGAGGTTTATTTTAAATGGAAAGGGTTTACGTTTAAGTTGGTGCAAGATACTCACTTGCTTGCGGCCAATTTGAATGAACGTCCGCTTAATTTTAAAGCCTTGGATAAAGGTTTAGAGCATGATCCATTAGATGCCATGATCATTCCGAATGGTATTGCTTTCGCCCCAACAGGTGAATTAATTATTGCCGATACTAATTTTTTTGCGCAATCAGATGTGGGACGAATTACTTTAGACTACTCGGGCGATTTACCACACGTCGCTCAATTTGAAGCAGATTGGTTAGGAAGTGAATATGGCTTTGAATCCCCTAATGGCCCAAGAATTATCGGCGATACCTTATATATTTCCGACGGCAATAAAGTGAGGCGTTTGGAGTTTGATGAGTCTGGCGAGATACCGCTATTATTTACGAATGCAGAAGGGAATGAGGTGAGCAACTTACCTGACGACAACCTATTTTACACCGGTGGTGTGATTGTTGATGATATTCTGCCTTACTGTGATGGCATTGCCGTGACGCAGTTTTTAGCAGGAAAATTAGTATTTCAAGATGCCCAAGGTGAGCAATATAAAACTCTGCCTTTTAGTTTTGAGTCACCGAGTGCCTTGGCAATTGGCGAAGGTCCAATGTTTGAGGGCAGTGATTTAATGGTGACGGAAAAAGGCGTGATACTAGAGTTCAACTCAGGTATTGGTAATCAACTCACACGTGTTGCAATGGATTTTGATTTATCAGATCCATTAACGTGTGAAGCGCTTAAGTCACTGGACTAATCTGTTCTACAACAAGCAGGAAGTTTAAGCTTTTTGCTTTATTTATTACTTATAATACCTTTCTGGATTTTCAGGTAATTGACGAGAGCTTTTCTGGCAATCACCAGATTTAATGACAAGCTTGAATGCCACAGCTAAGTAGAGGGGGTATGATTGACTAGAAATGTGTTGCCCAATTTCGGTATGTGTTCTTGTTGCTTGGTTTAGTAACGTGCTTTTGATGACACGATTCTAATTTAGAGGTTTGATCAAGGCATGTTTTCTTACTGAGATTCAAGCGCAGCAAAATAGAGGGCTGTGTTCTGGAATAGCCCTCTATTTTATTGGGGTGAAAACGCCCCTTGGTTATTTTTACCCAGCTTTTAGAGGGCATCTCCATTCTGGTCAATAGCATCTAACTGGTTGCCATCGGGTCCACCATCGCGTGTTGGAATCAAAATATTGATCTCCGGGCTGCCGGGCACTGCGCTCGGGTCGGTCAAACTATTAAGAAATGCGACGAGGTATTTGATCTCTTGATTTGTAAAGTTTCTAGGCGTAGGTCCGGGAGCACCCACGCCATTAGCCTCCTCAATTTGTGCAATATTAAGATCGAGTATGTAGTCTTCACCTCCGTTGACGAGATCCACACACTCACTGGCCGATAGATGTTGAAACTGTGGTAACGCACAAGCTTCTTGATTGCCGTAAAACTCTTCGAGCGAGGTTTTAACATGATCATAGTGGTGAATAACGCGCTCAAGCGTCTGGAATGCACCCTTGTCACCATAGGGCGCGGTTAATCCTACGTTGAGTAAGCTCGGCATTCTAAATTGATTTTTGTCTGGGCTGCCATCCTCCGCGCCATTACCAGTCCCGTCCGCTACAGCATTGGGACCCATTTGTGGGTAGAGTGGCCCACGCGTGACTTCCGGGGTAAAAAATGCACCATCATGACAATTTGAGCAACCTGATTCGCTCGACCAAAACATAATCGCGCCACGTTTTTCATCGTTGTCGATCGAATTGATATCACCCTTAACGTAAGAGAAGAATGGATTGTCGATAAACAATGCCGACGCCTGATACGCAGCGATGGCACGTGCTGTCAGGGTAAAGTTTTTTTCTGCTGATCCGAACGCATCAATAAAATAGTCATCCCAACGCTCATCAAGCTTGCCTGCCAGATGCTCGCGGTATTCAACATCAGAATCAAAACCCTCGGAATCACCCATTTCGTGGGTGGCCGACACTGGAAAATGTGCTTGTGCCATCAGTAATTTTAGCGGGTCAGTCTGATCGGTATGGGTGTTTAAATAGTCATTGACTGCATCGGTGACAACTCTATCCGGTGTGCGGACTTCATTTAGCGAAACTGTACCACTGGGTGTTTCAGCATTGGATTCAGAAATACTCACACGCTTATCCCAGAACATACTTTCGATCCACAACGCAGAATTGCAGATGTGAGATGAGTGCCTGCCGACCGAAGGGACGGCATTGCCATCGGTTCGACCTGGGCCAAGCAAATTCGGTTCTGAGGCGCTTACGCCGATCGGCAGTGACAATGCGTCTCCGCCACAGCTCAACGCAGGATGATGGCAGGAAGAGCACGAAGTGTCATTATTCTTACTAAGTGTTTTACTGTGAAATAAACGTTTGCCAAGGCCGATTAACGCTAGGTCTTCTTGGCGTCGCAATCGAGCTACAAAGGCTTGCATATCTTCTAAACCTTCAGCCAGAGTGTCGTCATGAAAGTCGAATATTTTCGCCAAACATTCGTCAAGCTCCCCATCCTCTAGGCTCTCGATGGTAAACTGTCGCCCGCGAAATTCATCCGAGCCACAGGTATCGAAAAAATTAGCCTGCCCGGTTCTGACTAAACCACCATTTTGTAGACCAATGTTGCTATCGGAAATTAAGGTATTAATTTCATCAATATTTGAGGCTTCGCTCATCGCTCCGTTTTCATTTTTACTCACCACATAATAAGAATACGCTGTATTCGCGTCTAGCTCAGTATCGTAGTAATTAGTGTTGATGGTCTCTGCCAATTTCGTTTCGTTACGATAAACAACATAACTGAGCACGCCTTCATCGCTATCTGTCGGGGCTTCCCAGGTGATGCGACTCGTACTCGCTGAAAGGGTGACTGCTACGATATTGTCTGGAATACTTTTCAATGAATTACTTGGGGCGTCAACTACTACGACGTCAACGACCTCGCTGTCGGCTTCACCCGTTGAGTTTTGATCATTATTACCAGTGGAGTCTGATGTGGAATTGCTACCGCCGCACGCGGTTAAAAATAAGGTCACCAATACAAGGCCAAGTACTAATTGCAACTGCGGCACCGTAAACGGAATAGTAGGTTGAGAACTTATTTTATTGTTAGGTCGTGGCTGTTTAAAATGGCCTAGAAGAAAAGCATTTAAATACAACAACATCACTTTTACTCCGAAATGGTTAATGAGTTTGAGGTGGGCTCGTCAGCTTAAATGACAAGAGATACGATGCAAATTTTTCAGCTAGTTATATTTATTATTGCATGATATAGAGTATCAGCAATGCGTAGAGGTAGGGTTCATCTCAGTTTGTGAGCCAATACTCAGAATCTAAGTTGGTAATAACTTTTTAATCTAACGGCTAAAATACGATGAAAGTTTGTTTAGGTCTTATGTCTGAGTGCAAAGTGGGGGAGGGTTGTCTAGCTCTGACTTATTGAGTGTTAAATCTTAGTTATGGCTATGAGGTTTATCCTCGCTGTAATAGACATTTGATACACATCGTTTTAATAGTCCCGACTTAATCAGGATACGCCTCAACAATAGTCATGACAGCTTTCATGTTATCGAGAAACAAGTTAAGCAATTTTGGATCAAAGTGTTTGCCCTCTTGTGTTTTTAACTCCGCAATGACTTTATCTAATGGCCAAGCTTTTTTATAACAACGTTTGTGTATGAGGGCATCGAAAACATCAACCAAGGCGACAATTCGACCGTAGATATGAATGTCTTCACCTTTTAACCCATTAGGATAGCCTGAACCATCGAACTTTTCATGGTGCTGACCCGCCACAATCGCGGCGGCCTGTAATACCGGACGGTGCGATTTACTAAAAATATGTTGCCCAATTTCAGCATGTGTTTTCATTATTTCCCATTCATCGGCATCCAGTTTTCCTGGTTTAAGAAGAACTCTATCTGGAATGGCAACTTTACCGACATCATGCATCGGGGCTGACATGAATAATACGTCGACATCGTTTTCACTAAGTCCTGCTAAACGGCCTAATAACCGTGATAAGTGCGATACACGTTTAACATGATAGGCTGTTTCTTTGGAACGACTTTCGACGACATCGCCGAGGGTATCAATAATTTCAACTTGGGTATCAAAGATTTCTCGATCTAAATAAAGATTATCGAAAGCAATGGTGACGTTGCTAGAAAAAACTTGAATCATTCGCTTATCAAGTTCGTCTAAGGCATCAACTCCGTCTAGATAAATAAGATTGACCTTTCCGCTTTTTGTTGGGAAATAACCCACAAACTGATCGTTTTCAAAAATACTTGTATGCGCCTGTGAGGCCTTGGTAAGTAACGCTGATACTTTTTGTGGTAATGCGGCTGTCGCATCACTGAAATTGCCTGTGCCTGCCATGACCTCAAAGCCACTATGGCTTTCAGCGACGGTCCAGCGGTTACTTCTGACAAGCAAGGTGTCTTGATCTAAATGTAAGATACAAGCAATTTGGTCAAGTAAGCCTCGGGCGAATTTTTGTAAGGACCGTATCTCAAATAAGCTGGCTGAAGCATTGATTACTTCTTCTAGACCCAGGCGATAGCGATCTAAACTCTTGCGAGCCGCTTCTACTTCCATGATGTCGCGGTAGGCTCTTAACCCAGCAAGCGTGGTGGTAAATAGCTTGGTACTATCGAAATCTGTTTTTTCTTTATAGTCGTTAATGTCGTAATTAACGATCACTTTTCGTTCAGGTGCTTGTCCTGGCTGACCGGTACGTAATACGATTCTGACGAATTTATTTTTGAGCTCTTCTCTTAAATACTTCACAAAAATCAGACCGGCATCATCACTTTCCATCACGACATCAAGGTAAATTAAGGCGATGTCAGGGTGAGCCTCAATCATACTTTTTGCCTCATTACCACTGTATGCACTGAGCAGTGTTAGACCTTTTTCGTCAAACTCAAATTCGTTTAATGCGACCTTTGTGATGGTATGTACTTCAGGCTCATCATCCACAATTAACACTTTCCAGAACTGATCTGGTGCTTGTTTAGGTGTTTTCTGTGTTGATTTCTTAAACATATTTGCCTACTGTCGTGAGCTTAATTTTCAATATCAATTGGAATGATTATAGTAAATGTTGTGCCAAAGTCAGGTTTACTATCGATATTTATCGAACCTTTCATTTTTTGAGTGACTAAATTATACACTATGTTCAAACCTAAACCGCTTCCACCCTGCTCTCGGTTAGTGGTAAAGAAAGGGTTGAACATTTTGGCTTGTACGTCTTTTTCCTGACCTTTGCCGTCATCGGAGTAGATAAAATAAAGTTGATCATTTTGTGTCTCAAAATGTAATTTGATCGTACCTTTTTGGCCTTTATTATAGGCATGAATTAATGAGTTACTGATGAAGTTCGTAATGATTTGAGACAGTGAACCTGGGTAGTTATTGATTTCAATTGACGTATCGCACTCAATTTCGACGGTAATGGCAGTGTGTTTTATTTTATTCACTAAACTCAACATCACTTCATCAACATAATCGTGCACATTGAACCAGCGGACGACTTCATGGCTTTGATCGACTGCGACTTGCTTAAAGCTCTTTACCAGACCTGCCGCTCTATCTAGGCTGTGATGGATTGATCTGGCAATTTCTTTGGCATCAGAAATGAACTTTTCAAAGTGACGTTCTTCAAGCTTCTTTTTTTTGAAGCGCTCTTCAAGTTGTTCTAGCATAAACTGGAAGTGGCTGACGCCTGTTAGGCTCAATCCAACCGGTGTGTTTATTTCATGCGCGACGCCTGCAACTAACTCACCTAATGATGCCATTTTTTCAGACTCAATGAGTTGCTCTTGCATTTGTTTTAGTTCATGTAATGAGTTTTGCAATTTAAGCCGGCCTTTGAGCAAGGCTTTTTCTTTATCCATCCGTATTGCAACTTCATGTTTAAGCGCTTGTTGATCTTGATCCAGTTGTTTAACTGTATTATTAAGTGAAATGGTACGTTCTGATACTTTCTTTTCGAGCCCTTTATTTAGTTCCTCTAGTTCCGAAAGCGAAATTACAATTTTATTCATCATGTTGTTTAAAGCTGTTTCTAAGGTTTTCAGTTCACTTTCCTCATGCCCATCTATTTCAATATGTCTGTTTTGGATGTTATTTAGGTCGATTTTGCCCGCTTCATTTGCAAGGTAGCCTAAAGGCCGAGTTAATAAACGGTTGAATACGATGGTAATGAGCAATACAAGGGCAACCGTCTTAATGACCGCCCCGATGATGAGTATAAAAATACCGAGCTTGATACGATTAAATACAATGGAATTACTTGAAATAAGTCGAACAGTACCGAGAATTTTTTCCTTTTTTTTATGGGTGTATTGGAGAGGGAATTCATGCCAAAAAATATCATTCTTAATATTATCTGTGGCCGAAATTGCTTGCCCTGTTTGTAGAACAAGAGCTCCTTGTGGGCTGAGAATCTCTACGCCAATGACCGAGGGTAGCTTAGTGATACCTTCAGCGGTGATTTTTAATTGAAATTCATCCATGTTCCAAACCGTTTCCGTTAAGCTATCTCTAAAGGTACGTTCAGTCACCACCAGTTCTGCTTTGATATCATCTTTTGCTGCCGTATATTCAATATATATATGAGCGCTGGTAACGAGAAATGTCAGTAAGAAATAAATTGAAAGTACAATTTTAAGTAAGCGTGTTGAAATCGAGTGTCTAAAGCTAGACATTTTGAAGGGGGGGACATTCATCGATTCGGTACTCGATCATATGAAAGTGCAAGCTTACGATATACTAAAGTCTAGTCTAATTTAGCAGAATGACATAGTGAGGGTTAAATGTTTAATGCAGGCAATGTGGTATTAGATTAAGCGCTTAACGGGGGGCTTAATGATCATTCATTGTTCGAAAAGCTAAGCTAATCATAATCACTATGAAGCTTGTTGATAGTCGTTCGTTTTTTTGCTGTTTTTGGGGTGTGATTTTAAATACTCTGATGGCGATTGCTTGAAGTGCTTTTTAAAAAAACGTACAAAATTACTTAATGAGCTAAATCCGAGAAAATACCCTATTTCCCCAATGCTATATTGCCCCTCATTGAAATAATGCTCTGCCGCGTCAATTCTTGCATTAATCAATAGCGCTTTAAAGCTAATGTTTTCCTCTTTTAAACGTCGTTGTAATGTTCTTGTGCCTAAGTGAAGTCTTTTCGCAAGTTGTTGAACCGAAGGATTGTTGAAAGGGAGCATGGATAATAATTCTATGTGGGCTCGTTTTGACAAACTAGGGTCACCCACTTCATCCATCTTATTAATTAAATACTTATCTAAATGAGTCGCGAGTGTGCTATTTGAACGCTTGCATGGAATCAGTAATGTTTTTAGGGGATAGATAATCGCATTTTGCTCGCAGTTGAAATTCAAGGGCACTTGAAAGAAAGCTTCAAATTCGGCGATGTTTTCAGGCTTTGGGCGCATGAAATCAATACGAGTAGGGTGTATTGGCTTTGTTCCTAATACGGCGCATTGTTTAAAAATAAAACCAATAGCGGAATCCACCGCTTCGCGCGCATTATCTCTTTGATTTGGTGGTGCGTGAATTTTAACAATAAATTTATGGTGATAAGATACAGCGAGCGTGAGCGCTGTGGATACTGTGCGATAATACCGAAGCGCTCTGTCGAGCGCCTCCCGAGTATTACTACTTGCTTTTACGGCGAGTATTAATGCGTTATGGTCGTCATCCATCAAAAAATTGACCACATCAAGACCAAAGGCATCACGATCCGTATGTTTAACCGCTAGTTTCCATAATTTCCATGTTTTATCGGTATCAATTCGTTGGTTTGGGTCAGACAGATAAGCAACAGGAATGCCGCATGACTCAAAAATTTTCTCGGCATTGAATGAAGCTTGCTTGAGCGTTTTATATATCGCCGTTAGCCAACTACTCGAAGTGGTGCATTTTGTTTCTTGGAACATCTAAATAACTCTTCATTGTATGTTGCCGCACCTGTGTTGATTGATAGTTATCAATCTTAAAAAATTTCCTTGGCAGTGTTAATCACAATGAAAAGTAAGGAACTAACCATAGTGCTACTGATTTTAAATCATACATTTTTGTCTTACGAAAAAGTTGTATGATTTAGCAGCAAATAGCGGTAAATGTATTGATGCTCACGCTATTTACAATCAATAGCGTGAGGCCTAGGTATGATGTGCTATGTAAACTAGCGTTTACCTGATCGTCTTAGAGCGGAAGGGGAAAAGTCTTTCGTGGAAAACTTTCGGTCAAAGTTATACTTGTTTTTTACTTCATTGGCTAAGCCTGTGACAAGGTATCTGCCTGATAATAAATCATAATAGGCTGATATTGTCGGTAACGCTGTGCCAATATCATAAAAGTATTTACTGTGTCCTTCGGCTACACGCCAAATGTTGCCTTTGCCATCATAAAAATCACTCCCGAGGATTGCCCACGTGTCTTCATCAATATAATGAACGCGTTTTTGGTATATATGCCGTTTGCCTTGTTTTAAGGTCCCGACGACTTTATAGACGCGGTGTAATTCATATCTCGAATATTGAGTGTTAATATGTCGTGGTTTAATAATGTCTTTATACTTTAAAGATTTATCATCTAACTTATAGGAGTTGTAAGGCACATAAAGTTCCTTTTTTCCTTCTAGCTTCCAATCATAACGGTCAGGTGCCCCGTTATACATGTCAAAATTATCAGCGGTGATGAGGGCATCTGAGGCAGTGCCAGGGCTATCATAACTAACTTGAGGTGCTCTTCTAACTCGACGTTGACCTGCATTATAAATCCATGCCCGTCTTGGTTCCTTTACTTGATCAATCGTATCATGTACTAGTAATACATTACCTGCTAATCGAGCCGGGGATTTAACAGCTTGTTTGAAGTAAAGCATTACATTATCGTCTTTGTTCTTAGCAAAATCTTTTAACGCTGAACGCTCTGAAAATTCTTCATAAAATGTAATCGGTGTGTATTGGCCGCTTTTAGTAGGCGTGGCATGCACATAGGTTCTATTTAATGAACCACCTCTATATCTGCGAACATGATTCCAAAGGGCTTCTAAACCACTCTGGGCGATAGGAAAAGGGTAGTTTGCTCCAGAGTTTTTGAGTCCATTACCATCTTGTACTAATTCAGCACTAACGGCATTCTTATTGACTAGCTTAATTAATTTATCCGAATAACCAACAGGGCGATGAGACTTATAAACAGGCATTGAAAAGGTGCTGTATGCCTTTAGCAGAGCTTGTTGGCCTAATGATAATTTGTCTAAATATTGGCCCATGTTACTTTGGTTAATAGTAAACAAGATCGGGTCGTCTGCAAAGGGATCGATATAGGGCTGCCCAGATTTAAATCCCGCTGGAATATTTTTTAAACCGCCAGTCCAGTCCGGTATTGTTTTGTCTGCATTACCTGCTTTTTCTGCACCAAGAGGAGTGAGGTCTTTACCTAGTCTAGCGGCTTCTTCAGGCGTAACTCTTGCTGAAGTAACTGTTGAAAATACTAATAGAATGACGGCACTAAAAACGAATAATGGATTAATTATTTTCATGGGTAAATTACCTATAAAATTTGAGCCCTTGAGGCATTTAATGTGTTGTCGCATGAGCATCTTCAGAAATAGAAAGGGGAATAAGGTTTTGTGGCGGGTGTTTTTGCCGAGCATCTATGAGATAGAGTTCTGTATGATGAAGATAGGTAATTGCGACGGTACTGCCTTTTTGTATGGCTAATCGAAACCAGCTATCGGCATATTGAATTGCTGAAATAACTTTAGATATATTAGACGAAGCTTCATATGGATCATTTTCAGAATCATCAAGCAAGATATTTTCTGCGGCTAAATAAAAGCACTTGCCTATCGCTAATGCCTCTTCGTGGGGTGGACTGTCATCTCTATAGTATGGTTCGTGAAAACAATGGTCATACGGAGCAGGTATGAGAAAGGTATCTGCTAATAAATTTGAACAGAAAAAAAAGATTAAAATTGAGAAACGAGCGATATATTTGGTGCTCATTGGTTACCTCTAAGTTTTTTATTAGCATTAAATAGTTTAGTTCAGTTATCACGTATGGCAAAAGCTGTCTATGAGTTTGGCAGGGTGATAAAAATAGCAAATGGATTGTATATGACTGGAGAGCGTCGGAAGTCGCTTTGCGCGTCAATTAGTATTCTTTGTGCGACAGTTAAGAATAACGTTATTTTATTCTCGTTTTTTTGTTGGTTGAAGTTCTATATGTGGCTCTAGAGGCTTGTTATAAGGCTGTTGATAGGCTGAATGTATTGTTTAGAATTGTGAAGTGGCTTCAGATAAGGCTAAACATGAAAGAAAACCTACCGAAAAATTATGAGATAATAGGGGGAAAATAGTACGGACTGGAATACTTAAAGCTTTAAATCATTATTTCAGCAACATATAACAATAAAAATAACTTAACTAGTGACTTAATTTTAGGTATGCCGATTATGAATAAAATTCTTTTACTCATCTTTTTAATGAGCAGTTTTTCTGTGGCTGCTTATGCTGCTGAACATGACAAAACTTATCTTGAAATGTACTTGGGGGCAGCCCTTTATTCCCTCGATGACGACCGCGACTTAGATGGCATCATTAGTAAAGAACTTGGTTTTGAAGTTCCGGTGAATGATCATTTGTCTTTGGAAACATGGTTATCTGATTATACGGCGGAATATACAAATACATCGGATGAATTAGACTCTCAACGCTTTTATGGTGGCGCACTCCTTCACCTTAAAAAAAGGGGAAAGAAGCGCCCTTTTATTGTTTTAGGTTATAGTCATCTTGGCTATGAAAATAACGCAGGTCATGCGTCAAGTGAATCGATCTTTAGTTTCGGTGTTGGCCTTAAACGATATTATTCAAATAATGTGATCCTTAGAGGTGAGCTATTGATGATGAATAGTATCGATAAAGAGCTGATTGATATGGGAGGGCGGTTGGCAATAGGTTATGCATTTAGGCCGAGTGCTGCGAAACCTGTTTATATGCCAGAACCAGAACCAGAACCAGAACCAGAAGTGAAAACAGAGCAAATACAAGCAGAAAAACCAAAACAAACCGTTATTGCAGAACCAGATATTGCCGAACTGAGGGCAGACTTAATTACTATTGTGGAAAAAACCGCATCGCTTCCTGTTGACACTGATCAGGATGGCGTGACGGATGATATTGATCAGTGCTCTAATACAAACCCCTCATTCAAGGTGGACGATTCAGGTTGTACGTTTATGCTGACTGAAAGAGTTTCGATTAGCGTGGACATAAAATTCCCGTTTAATAGTGCTGAATTACCTGAAAAAAGTCTCCCGGAGGTTCAAAAAGTCGCTGATTTTATGACTCAGTTTGATGATACCATTCTTGCGGTCGCAGGACATTCAGACGATAGTGGGCCTGCAATCTATAACCAATATTTATCTCAACTGCGTGCAGATGCAGTAAGGCGCTCTTTGATTGATTCATTTGGACTACCAGAGGTGCGGGTATCGGCTTTGGGTTATGGTGAAGAAGAACCTGTGGCTGATAACTCAACGAAAGAAGGGCGCGCGACTAATCGGCATGTAGCGATAGTCGTTGAGGCGAATGTTGAAAAAGAAGCCCTCCGGTAGTCGCTAAGGTATTTTTGTAGGGGTTTTGGTTTGTAGGGATTCTGGCTGAAAAGGATCTATTGGAATAAGGTGGGAGGGTCCCCATCTTTCCACTTTGGATATTTCTGCATAATGCTTAGAAAATATTCTGATGCTAAGTGGTGTGCTAGCCATACCTTCAGATGCTCATACTCCGATTGATCAAACCAGGCTTTATCAACATGGGCAAACTGTCGAATAAATGGAAAAATAGCGATATCCGCTAAACTTATTTCTTGTCCGTATAAATAAGTTTGTGTAGATAGTTGTTGATTGAGTTTTTTAAGAAAACCTTCGCCCAGTTGTCGATAATCATTCGCTGAATGCTCTGGGTAACGGTCAGCATATTTGTAATGATCTAAGTGTCTTTTAAATTCGCCATCACACTGTTTAATAAGGTTGAGCATCTCGCTATTTAAAGCTGTGGAGTTTGGTAGCCATTTCTCTGGGTCATTCTTCGTCAAAGCCCAAAGCATGATGTCTAAGCTTTCTTCAAGCAAATTTCCATCATTTAGAATCAATACGGGGACAGTTCCCTTGGGTGAATGTTCAAGCATCGATTTCGGTTTGTCCCGGAGAACGATTTCCCGAATTTCTACAATTTCTTGGCTGCAAATCAAAGCCATTCGCGCACGCATAGCGTAAGGGCAGCGACGAAAAGAATATAAAATTGGTGTTTTTGGTGTGTTGCTCATAGCGCGGGTCGTGATGATCGTTAGAGAACTGATGATGAAGGTTTTATTCTAAGATAGTCATGGCGATAAAAAAAGAGGAATCTAAAAGATTCCTCAAAGGTATATCTAACAACTAGGATTGGAAAATAACGATGAGGAGAGACTCATGCGCAAGTGACGTTATTTTCCTTTGCGCTGATAAATTAATCATAGCCAAGATTTTGAAAGTCGCCTTATTGCATTGCAAATTACAACGATTTGAAACGTAGCTTAACAAACTAATGCATCATCTTTACAAAGTTCGGCAGATGGCAAAAATAAAACCTCATATAAACCAGTGATTTAACTTGCTTTATTAATGAAGAATGTTATATGATCTTCTTAATGCACTGTTACGTATAAAAATGGACGAAAGATACAAGGTCGATAGGCGACAGGTTTTATTGTATTACTAATGGAGGGATGTGCAGGAAACAACCATTAGCAGAAAGCACCGAAAGATAGGTATCACTATGTCACAAGCAGCAGTACTTGAAGAATGCAGTAGCGAATCTCATGAAGAGATTCGAGATAATATGCGTCGCCAGTTAACCAATGATGTTGAATCCTTCCTATTAAATGGAGGTAGAGTTCAGCAGGTGGAAAACAACGTTAGGGCCGACCCGCCTAAAAAGCCAAGCATGAGCTATGGAACCGCTCCAATTTAGTTTGGTATCGGTGTTATCCGGAAATAAAAACGAAAAAAGCGCTTAATTTAAGCGCTTTTTTCGTTTAAGGGCTTGAATTGTACAAGAAGTATGCGACAATTCACGCCCCTTTTGAGACTTGTATCACATATTGTTGGGTCTCATAGAAAAAATTATAAGTACCTGCATGGATTTTAGGTACAAAGGAAAAATTTGATGGACGCGTTTACATTAATAATGGGCTTAACCTTAGCTGTTGTCGGTATATTTTTATATCGGAATTATGCCAGATTTTTAAGAGGTGCCTATGCAAAACAAGCGCGTGTTATATCAATTCAGCAAGTATTCTCCTCTTGCTCCAATCTTCAGACCGGGCTTTCCGGTTACGTAAAAAACGGATTCTACCCAGTAATAGAGTACCGTGCTGACGGTGAACCGGTCAGATTTACCGCGATCGATCAGCATGTTTCTGGTAATTTTCATGTTGGTGATGAAGTGAAACTTCGTGTTCTTAAAACACGACGAAGTAAAAACCGAGTTTGTAAGACCATTGTCGTACTCGTTTCTATGTTATCTCTGTTGGGCTTTGATTTATTCATTTCTGCCTTTATGACAGAGGCGCCTATTTCGCTGGGTCAAGTTTGTTTAGCTTCTATGATTATTGCTGCGAGTTTGTCGATTTTGGTGCTTTATTTAAAGGATCAGGATGAATTGTACGAGCGCGGCTTAACGAGTACGAAGAGTGGCCGAACACAGCTTTGTTTGGCTGAACCGGCGGCATTTAAGAACTGGACTTCTGCATTAGCAGACCCCGCTCAACGTTATAAAATTAGAAGTACTCAATTTTTTGGCGCGACTTGCATGGGGTCTTCGCTAGTGGTGCTTGCTGTAGCAATTCAGCCTATGGCAAACTTTTTCTAAAGACGTTCTATTTTAATCCCTATCTTTTAGTCATCGCTAATATAAGCTTAACTGCCTTAGTTAAGCGTTACGTTTCCAACGGTGCCATTTAGGCAGCCATTTCATTGCTAATTCAGGTACGTGGGCACGTTTCCATTCTCCTGCGGCATATTTGTTTGATTCAGCAAGTGTCGGATAGATATGAATCGTGCCGAGAATTTTGTTCAAACCTAAATTATGTTTCATGGCTGTTACGTATTCTGTAATTAGATCACCTGCGTGGTGACCGACAATGGTGACGCCTAAGATTTTATCTTTTCCTGCTTGTGTGAGAATTTTTACTTCTCCGTGATTTTCACCATCAGCAATCGCTCTGTCTAAGTCATCAATGCCATATCGAGTGATCTCATAGTCAATGTTTTGTGCTTTTGCTTCTTGCTCATTCAAGCCTACGCGGGCGACTTCAGGGTCTGTAAATGTTGCCCAAGGGATGACTTTATAATCAACTTTGAATTTCTTTAAACTACCGAACAGTGCATTAACGGCGGCAAACCATGCTTGGTGCGCGGCGGCGTGTGTAAATTGATAAGGTCCTGCAACATCTCCACAGGCATAGATATTCGGATACTTTGTTTGTAGGTATTCATTAACAGATATTGTGCCGTTTGGGTTGAGATCAACACCTAGTTTTTCTAAACCAAATCCGGTGACATTTGCCTGACGACCCGTTGCAATGAGTAAACAGTCAAAATTAATCGTAACATTTTTATTGTCTTTCGATGCGAGTAGTTGTGCTTGGCCGTTATGATGGTTGAATTGTATAGGGCGGTAGCCTAATTTTAGGTCAAGCCCATCAGTAATTAGTTTGTCTTTCACATAGCGGGAGATCTCACTATCTTCTTTTGGCATAATTCGATCAGATCGGTTGAGTAAGGTGACGTGAATGCCTAGACGGTGAAAGCTTTGTGCGAGCTCACAACCGATCGGGCCTGAACCTATCACCAGCATTTTATGAGGCTTTTCTCGTAAGCTCCAAATCGTATCTGAGGTATAAAACGGCACTGTATCAATACCGTCAATGTCTGGTAATGCAGGTCGTGCGCCTGTGCCAATCACAATGTTTTGCGTGGTGATAATCTTGCCGTTAACTTCTACTCTATATGGATCTAGAATGGTTGCGCTGCCTTGGAGACAATCTACACCGAGCGCGGTGTAACGTTCGATTGAATCATGTGGTTCGATTTCAGCAATCACTCTTTGAATGCGTTCCATAACAGCAGGGAAATCTACGGTAATATCTTTGACCGATAAGCCAAATTCAGGAGCTCGCTGATAATAACTCATCATTTTAGCTGAACGAATTAAGGCTTTACTTGGCACGCAGCCCGTATTCAAACAATCGCCTCCCATTAAATGTTTTTCAATCAAGATAACTTTGGCTTTTGTTGCTGCCGCGATATATGAGGTGACCAAACCAGCAGATCCCGCCCCAATAACCACCATATTGGCATCGAAAGATTTAGGTTTATCAAATTGTTGGTAAATACGCCTAGCTTGCATGAGGGCTAAGAGCTTTTTGGCTAGAAGCGGAAAAATGCCTAGTAGTGCAAACGAAAAAAATAAGGCGGGGGAGGCAACATCTGAGATTGTATCAACTTGCGCTAACTGTGTACCAGCATTCACAAAGACTAAGGTGCCCGGCAACATGCCTAGCTGGCTAACAATAAAGTACCGCGAGGTTTTGATTGAGGTTAACCCCATTAAGAGATTAACAGCGACAAAAGGAAATAATGGAACTAGTCTTAGGCCGAACAGATAAAAGCCCCCTTCTTTTTCAACTCCTTTATTGATGGTTTTAAAGGTGTTGGCAAAGCGTTTCTCTACGGAGTCGCGCAATAAGGTGCGTGCTATAAGAAATGCGAGCGTTGCGCCAATTGTACTTGCAAACGATACAAGTATGGCGCCTTCAATTAAGCCAAATATAGCGCCACCCATCAAGGTGATCACGGCGGCAGCAGGTAAAGATAAGGCTGTCACCATGACATAAATTCCAAAATAAATGCTTGCGGTTAAAACGGGGTGCTGGGCTCGATAATTAAAAATATTTTCTTTTTGTTGGCTGAAATAGTCTAGGCTTAAATATTGGTCCAAATTTAAGCTAAAGAAGGTGACCAATAGCGCCACGAAGATAATTAATAGCCAAATTTTATTAGTTTTCATGTTTAATCCTATCGTGATCGACTGAAACCTAAGGTGCTAAGCGGAGAATAAGTACAGCGTTAGGCTTTCTATATGCATAAATAGTTCAATGTCATCAAAAAGTCACGGAATGCGCTTAATTTAGTGACTTTTGAACGCGCCTTTCTGGTAATCTTATTTAAATGCTCTTACTTGATTAGTTGGCTTACAGGCACTGTTATCTGGGGGCGAATGAAATAACAATATATTATATTCGGAGTACATCGTGTTTTCTGCAAATGATCGTCAGTTCCCTGCCAGCCGCTTAAGGCGTATGCGTTTTCAAGACTTTTCTCGTCGTCTTATGAGGGAGAATACTTTAACTGCTGATGACTTAATCTATCCGATGTTCGTATTAGAAGGGACGAATCAGCGAGAAGCTGTGGTATCAATGCCGGGTGTCGAGCGTGTCAGTATTGATCTACTCTTAAAGGAAGCCGAAGAACTCGTCGAATTAGGTATTCCTGCGATTGCGTTATTCCCTGTCACGCCTGCAGGCGCTAAATCATTAGATGCCAAAGAAGCTTGGAATCCAGAAGGGCTGGCACAGCGTGCGGTGAGAGCATTGAAGAAACATTTGCCTGAACTGGGTGTCATTACTGATGTTGCCTTAGACCCATTCACTACACATGGGCAGGATGGCATTATTGATGGCGCTGGCTATGTGCTGAATGACATAACGGTAGAAGCGCTTGTTAAGCAAGCCTTGTCTCATGCAGAAGCGGGTGCTGATATTGTCGCACCGTCAGATATGATGGACGGCCGTATCGCGTCAATACGCGAAGCGTTAGAAGCGGCTAAACATAGTGAAACGCGTATTCTTGCGTATGCCGCAAAATATGCCTCGGCATATTATGGGCCTTTTAGAGATGCGGTCGGATCATCTAGCAATTTAGGTAAAGCGGATAAGAAAAGCTATCAAATGGACCCCGCTAACAGTGATGAAGCTTTACACGAAGTTGCGATGGATATTCAGGAAGGTGCCGATATGATTATGGTTAAGCCTGGTATGCCGTATCTGGATATTGTGCGACGGGTCAAAACAGAACTAAAAGTACCTACTTTTGTATACCAGGTGAGTGGAGAATATGCGATGCACATGGCAGCGATACAAAATGGCTGGTTAGATAAAGATCAAATTATTATGGAATCTTTGCTGTGTATTAAGCGTGCAGGGGCCGATGGTATTCTGAGCTATTTTGCAAAAGATGCCGCGCGTATTTTGCAGCAAGTAAAGTAGCTTATAACAAGATTCATTATACATAACACTCTATTTACTTAAGACTAAGTGCGCAATATGACCAAACCAATTAGCGAATCGGATACTGAAATTGACCTTCATGGTCATGAATATTATGTCAATCGAGAGCTTAGCCATTTACAGTTCAATAAACGAGTGCTTAAACAAGCGACGGATAATGCGCATCCCTTGCTAAATCGTATGATGTTTTGCTGTATTTTTAGCAGCAATATGGATGAATTTTTTGAGATCAGGGCGGCAGGCTTAAAACATCAAATAAAATATGGTCGAGAAACGATCGGGCCCGATGGGTTAACGCCAGTGCAAACCTTGGATGCTATAAATCATATCGCTCATGATTTAGTAAAAGAGCAGTATGACATGTTAAATGAAGTCTTATTGCCGGAATTAGAAAACGAAGGTATACGTTTTTTAAGACGAAGTGAATGGTCAGAGGAACAGCAAGATTGGTTAGCGGAATTCTTTGATCGTGAAATTTTACCTATTATTAACCCGATTGGTTTAGATCCATCGCACCCTTTTCCGCGCTTAGTAAATAAGAGTTTGAATTTTATTGTTGAGCTCGACGGACAAGATGCCTTTGGTCGAGAAACAGGTTTGGCTATTGTACCGGCCCCTCGATCTTTACCACGTATGATGAAGCTGCCTGCTGAAATATCTAGTGGCGATGATGTGGTTTTTTTATCTTCTATTATTCATGCGCATGCAGATCAGCTCTTTCCTGGTATGGCGGTGAAGGGCTGCTATCAATTTCGCTTAACGCGAAATGCAGATTTTGAATTAGAACAAGATGATATGCAGGATTTAGCATCGGCGCTAAAAGGTGAGCTGTTATCTCGCCGTTTTGGTGATGCGGTGCGTTTGGAGCTCGCTGATAATTGTCCTGAACGCTTAGTTGAATTCTTATTAAAGGAATTTAAACTGACCGAAGCAGAACTTTATCAAGTGCATGGGCCTGTAAACCTAGCACGTTTAATGCAACTTTCAGATTTGATAGATCGGCCGAACTTACTCTATCCAAGTTTTGCGCCAGGTTTGCCGAAAACAATTAAGGGCAAGTCAAATATCTTCTCGGCTATTCGCCACAAAGATATTTTATTACATCATCCTTTTCAGAGTTTTACCCCTGTTATTGATTTCTTGCGGCAAGCTGCAAAAGACCCCGATGTTGTCGCGATCAAACAAACCTTATACCGCTCTGGTGCCAAGTCTGAAATTGTTGCCGCCTTAGTGGATGCGGCAAGACGAGGGAAGGAGGTCACGGCGGTGATTGAGCTTCGCGCTCGTTTTGATGAAGCTGAGAATATCGAACTCGCTAGCCGCCTTCAAGAAGCCGGAGCTGTGGTTGTATATGGTGTGGTCGGTTATAAAACCCACACAAAAATGATTTTGATTGCCCGGCGGGAAGCGGATGGTTTCAAAAACTATGTGCATCTAGGAACAGGTAATTATCATGCGAGTAATGCGAGGCTTTATACCGATTATAGCTTTTTGACTGCTGATGATGCGCTAGGGAAAGACGTACACAAAATATTTCAACAATTAACGGGAATGGGAAAAGTCTTAAAAATTAAAAAGCTTTTCCATGCGCCGTTTACTTTGCATGACCGACTAATCTCTCTAATCGAACGAGAAGCAAAACACGCAAAAGCGGGTAAGGCTTCGGGGATTACGGTTAAGATGAATGCCTTGTCAGAACCCAAAATTATTCGTGCTTTGTATGGGGCTTCACAAGCGGGTGTCCCAATCAATTTGTTAGTACGTGGTATCTGTTCACTTAGGCCTGGCATTCCAAATATTTCTGAGACTATTAAAGTCCGCTCAATCGTTGGTCGATTCTTAGAACATACTCGTGTTTATTGGTTTCATAATAATGGGCATGATGAGATCTATGGGGCGAGTGCCGATTGGATGGATCGAAATTTATTTAATCGTGTCGAAACTTGCTTCCCGATTGAAGATAAAAAACAAATCGCACGTGTGATGACTGAATTGAAATATTATCTTGACGACAATTGCCAAAGTTGGGAAATGGATGCAGAAGGTGAGTATCATCAAAATCAACCTGATGAAGGCGACGAAAGAATCAGTGCTCAAAAATGGTTACTCGAGAGCTTAGCGCTTACTTAGCGTGAGTTAATGGTGATCGATGCTGCTTTAATGTAGTTTCTGAGCGTCTCAGTTGTAATATTCATTATCTAAACTAGGTTTAAGGGTATATAACACTTCTAAAGGCTACCCTACGTGACGAAGTTGAACAAAAAATACAGTATTCACAATACTGATTACTCGGTGGGTCAGGACAATATCCAGAAGTGGGGCTTTGATATACATAACCCCGTTTTTGCGATTAGCGCTGGTCTGATTTTTCTTTTTCTCGCGGCTATATTGCTTACTGACTCTGCTACGGCCAAAGCAGCGCTCGATGGATTAAAATGGGATATCATTGGCACCTTTGATAGCTTGTTTATCTGGTCAGGTAATTTCTTCGTTCTCTTTTGCCTCGCTTTGATCATCTCACCTTATGGAAAAATTCGCATAGGTGGTAAAGATGCGAAGCCCGATCACTCTACGATTTCATGGTTAGCCATGCTATTTGCCGCCGGTATGGGAATCGGCTTAATGTTCTGGAGTGTTGCCGAACCAGTCGCCTACTTAACCGGTTGGTATAAAACCCCCTTAGGTGTAGAGGCCAATACGGCTGAAGCTGCACGTATCGCGATGGGTGCCACGATGTACCATTGGGGCTTACACCCTTGGGCCATTTACGGTGTGGTTGCGTTATCACTGGCCTACTTTTCATATAATAAAGGGTTGCCGCTTTCGATTCGATCCAGCTTTTACCCTATTCTAGGTGAGCGCACCTGGGGCTGGTCAGGTCATGTTATTGATATTCTTGCCGTGTTAGCCACATTATTTGGTCTAGCAACCTCACTGGGTTTGGGAGCAAAGCAAGCCGCTTCGGGAATCAATCATATCTTTGGCACTGAAGGTGGCATTGGTTTGCAGATTGGTATTATTGTTGGCGTCACCGGTGTGGCTGTGCTTTCCGTGATAAGAGGGCTAGAAGGCGGCGTAAAACTTATTAGTAATATTAATATGGTGATTGCCTTTGTTCTGCTCGTTGTTGTCGCCTCAGTTGGTTTCGCCGTCGTCGTCGGTAATTTACCGACCACTGTCGCGGCTTACCTAGAAAATATTATTCCTTTAAGTAATCCTCATGGGCGCGAGGATGAAGCCTGGTTCCAAGGCTGGACCGTATTTTATTGGGCTTGGTGGATTTCCTGGTCACCATTTGTGGGTATGTTCATTGCGCGTATCTCTTCCGGCCGTACGGTAAGAGAGTTCATGATTGCGGTATTGTTAGTACCCACATTCATCACGCTGATCTGGATGTCTATCTATGGCGGTATTGCGATTGACCAAGTTATGAATGGTATCGGTGCTCTGGGCACCGAAGGCTTAACCGATGTTTCTTTAGCGATGTTTCAGATGTTTGATCAACTGCCTATGAGCACGCTACTTTCGGTAGTTGCGGTTCTATTAGTATTAATATTTTTCGTTACTTCTTCAGACTCAGGTTCACTAGTGATTGATAGTATTACTGCTGGAGGGAAAATTGATGCGCCTGTTCCTCAGCGTATTTTTTGGGCGACATTGGAGGGGGCTATTGCCTCAGTATTGTTATGGGTTGGTGGTACTGAAGCGATTCAGGCATTGCAGGCGGGCGCTATATCAACGGGGTTGCCATTTACGATTGTGCTCTTGCTGATGTGTGTTAGTTTGATAATGGGCTTTAGAACCGAAAAAGACATTTCAAATTGAACCAAAGGTGTTTATAGCGATGAAATGGGACCTTGCATAATCGCTATGTACGTAAAAACGGTCGTTCCGGTGTGCTTATCGGCCGGAACCCATTCTTCGTATACTTGAATTTGGCGATAAAGCATTGATTCCGGCCCAAAACATAACCGGAGTGACAATGAGTGGCTTTCATGCAAAGGTTTCATGAAATGAATGAAACCTCTAATTCAATACTACCATTGACCAGGAAAATCACGATCTCGAATCACTTGATCCACCAACGTTTCTTCTTGCTCTGTTTTTTTATTTCCCCACTGATCAAAATAAAGCAACTCATCCAGCGGTGTTCTATTTAACCAGCCTTTTGTTTCTAGCTCTGGCTTATCATAAAAATGGGACACATAGCCGACGCACAGATAGGCAATTGGGACGATTTCTTCAGGAATATTTAAGGCTTGCTGTAACGCAGCTTGCTCAATAATGCTCACCCAGCCCACACCAACACCTTCAGCTCTAGCGGCAAGCCAGAAGTTTTGTGCTGAACAGACACTGCTATAAAGGTCCATCTCTTTCATTGTTGTTCTACCGATTACAACAGGGCCGGTACGGGAGCGATCGCAGGTAATACAAATGTTAATAGGTGATTCCAGAATACCTTCTAGTTTTAAGGCTCGGTAAGCTTTACTTTTTTCTGAGTCAAACATATTGGCAGCCTCTTCATTGGCTTCAACAAAGGCGCTATGAACTTTTTTCTTTACATCGTTTGATTTCACCACAACAAAATTCCATGGCTGCATGAAACCAACGGAAGGCGCATGATGAGCAGCATATAGAATACGGCTGAGTACCTCGTCAGGAATGGGGTCAGGTTTAAATTGCCCACGAACATCGCGCCGGTTGAAAACGGTTTTATACAAACCCTGACGTTCATTGTTAGTAAAAAATAGATGGTCTTGATGTGAATTATCTGGCTTTTCCATCTTAGTCCCCTTATTTGGAAAAGAAAGAGCGCGTCTGTCCAAACGTCTCACTTTAAAATCTCAGGCCGGTCTTCTGACTTAGGGTCAATTTGTTCAAAAGCCTTCCCAGTACTTGAATAGCGTACCAGTGGCATATTTCTTTATTTACAAAGAAAGAATAAACAATCACCTTTACAGCGGTGGGCACGTATCGGATTTGCACCGATTTCCCGATTCTCCAATATTTATTGTGGTATAAATGTCGGCACCTGAAATGTGTGAGAGGCACTTTTACAAAAGCGTAAAAGCTTGTCAATAAGTAGGAGGGTTCTTTCGCGGTCAAACGTACTCTTTGTTTGTTTATAAATCTGATAAAGGAGCGAGAAATGAGCATAATTATTGACATTAGTGATTAAGAAACAGATCATAAACGCTCATTTGATAACAATAATTATGATCAGATTGGTTATGTTGAAATTACTCCTCTTTTTGTTTATTTTCCCAAGCGCTTTTGCTTCGTCTGAGACCTTCTCTGAAAAGGGAGAAGTGCCTGCTGAGGTAGAAAATACTGTTGCCGTAGCTGAGGATTTTAAAGTCATTTTTGACTTGGAAAGTGCAAGTGAGAAAGAGACTAAGTTGCTTGAGGTGCTTCAAGAGCAAGCCATATTCAAAAAGTTAACAGATTTTTCAGCCATAAACTTACAACTTAATTCGGATGTTCGTTACACTTTTATTCAAGGAAATGAACCCTTTTTTGGTGCTGGTCAAAATCAGGTTTTTATCCCCTATACCTTTTTGCATCAAGTCTATGAAGATGTTCGGTTTAAATATCCTCAACAGCCCGCGTTAAGCGACAAACTCTTTGCGTTTACCATTGAGAAACTGATTTGGTCAGAGCTTGGGCGTGTGCTGATCAGTCAATATGCTTTGTCCATAACAGGCAAAGAAGAAATTTCTTTAGATCAGTTTTCAACGGTTGTATTGTTAAATTTGAGTGCGCTGGATAGCGAGTATTTGTTGGATGCCACCGAAGAATTTTTACTGATTGATGACTCATCAACCTTAATGAGTCGTATCTCATTTCAAAGTGAAACCGAGCTAGATGAGCTGAGATATCGTTTAGTGATGTGTATGGTGCTGGGGAAAGATCATGAGGACCATGTTGAATTGTTAGATGAGCTTACCTGGGATCAAGATCGCTTGTTACAATGTAGAGAGCATTACCAAGAAAAGATGATGGCATGGTATCTAGCGCTACAACCTTTTTTAAAACCAGAGAATAACTTTCAAAAGTGGATCGAATTTTTACCCAAAGCAGAAATGATTACAGATGTTTCTGTGGAGAGTAGTGATGAGCAAGGGATAAGTGTTGCAAAGTAGGAGGATGATTAGGCTTGATCAATACTTGGAGGCCCTTACCGTAAGTTCCTTCTTTCTTGTGACAGGGAACTCACAGATACAGGTTAGTTATTGGGTTATTAAAAGCTTTGTATCCTCTTGTACTAAAAATTAGTACCAAAGAACAAATGCTGCGGCAGCACCAACACCACACATCTCATTAAATTCACTGTGACGACAAGCATGTTTACCAATGATATAGGTTAAAGCGCCGCCAACTAGGTACATTTCTAAATCACGCTCTTTTTGAAAGCTAGAACAGCCACCGATTAGCATGGTTGCCGCGATGATTAAAATAATACTTAATTTTTTCATTGTACTCTCCGGAATCCTTCATAATCTTTTTCATGCGGCAATTCGCTATCAATCCCTATCCTACAAAGCTGTTTACGCTTGAGCAAGTGTGAGGTGAGTGATACGTGAATCAGTATGCATCATTTCTCAAAAAAACAGCCTATTTTATAACTTAAGCCACATTACCTGTTACTCGAACACGTTTACTGCTAGTTGTTTTATTGGTTTTTTCTTTGGTTTTACTGGCCTCAATACGTTGATCAATTATGTTCTTGCACGCAATGATTAAGCCCATACCGACAAATGCACCTGGTGGTAATATGGCAAAAAGAAAGTTGGGGTAGTCAGTGAATACTTGAATTTCCCAGGTAAGCGCCATATCGCCAAAGATTAAATTCATACCGGTAAATAAAGTACCTTGGCCAACTACTTCTCTGAGCGCGCCTAAAACCAGTAGCACAGCCATGAAGCCCAAACCCATCATTAAACCATCTACGGCGGCAGGAAATACCGGGTTTTTACAGGCAAATGCATCCGCACGGCCTAAGATGGCACAGTTGGTGACGATTAATGGAATAAAAATGCCGAGTATTTCATATAACTCGTAGGTGAATGCCTGCATTAATAACTCTGCGCAGGTGACTAGCGCGGCAATAATCATCACAAAAGCGGGTAAGCGAACAGAATCGGAGACAAAATGGCGAATAAGTGAAACCGCTATATTCGAGCTTAATAATACCAAGGTTGTCGCGAGCCCTAAGCCTAAAGCATTCACTACGGTACCTGTTACGGCCAGTAAAGGACATAAGCCTAATACTTGAACCAAAGCAGGGTTATTATTCCATAAGCCATTTTTGATAATGGTATTTAATTCGGCATCGGCCATATTATTGTCCACCTATTTGCTGAAGCGCTTTGCGTAGATGACTCGGCGCTACCTCAGTCTGAGTGTTTAAAAGTACTACTTGATGCTCACGATAAAATACTAATGCTTGATGCACGGCTTTAACAATGGCTCTTGGGGTGATGGTGGCGCCCGTTAGTTGGTCAAATTGTCCACCGTCCTTTTTAACCTTCCATTGATCCATTGAAGTATTAAGTAATGACTTACCTTCAAAGCCTAAAATCCATTCCGATTTTTTTAGATCGATCTTATCGCCCAAGCCAGGCGTTTCTTTGTGTTTGATCACACGTACGCCTTTAATTGTGCCAGAAATGTCGATGCCGACAATTAAACGAATCGGTCCGGAATAACCTTCGGGCGCGATAACCGGCAAAATAAGTGTGGTGGGTATGCCATCTTGTTTCGCTATAAAAGCTTCTGACTTTTCGCCTAAGCCGAGTGACTGTGTAGCTTCCAGCCAAAAACTATCCGCAAGCATGTCATTGTTATGTTCGCTTAACGGAACAATCTCTAATAACGCTTTAGAGCGTGCTATTTTTATTTGCTCTAAAATGATGTCTTTTGTACTCACTTGCGTAATCGCAATTAGACCTGCTGTGATGACAGCGAAGATACTTAAGCCAATCACCGCACGAATGATGGATTGCGTCATCGTTTCATTGACGGCTTCTTCAGCGCCGTCTTGTGTTTTATCGTCTTCAACTTTCATACTAATTTTTCTCTTTTGCCTTAGGCCCACGCTTAGAATCAATATATCCATAGGTGCGGGGCTGGGTATAGACATCAATTAGAGGCGCAGCAAAATTCATTAACAAGACTGCAAAGGCAATGGCATCGGGGTAGCTGCCATGAGCACGAATAATATAGGTTAATAAGCCAATGCCGAAGCCGTAAATAAACCGGCCGCGGGTGGTCGTACAAGAGGTGACCGGATCTGTCGCGATAAAAAAGGCCCCAAGCATGGTCGCACCTGAGGTGAGGTGCAATAAGATTGGTGCTGTTTGATCTGCATCGTGGCCTAGCAGTGCAGCTGGAATTGCTAAACCGATTAATAAACCAACAGGCGTCTGCCAAGGGATAACCTTAAGCGCGATTAACACAAGGCCGCCCGCTAAAAATGCAACATTCACCCATTCCCAGCCGAGTGAGAATCCACTACCGAAAATAGGGTTTGCTAATACGGTATCGGAAAGTGAATGAGCGATTTCATGTTTATAGGTATCCAGTGGTGTCGCGCCAGTCAGTGCATCTGCGATAGGTGTTTGGCCCCAGATTATACTGAGTGTTTCAAGTAGTGAGGCGGGTTGCTCAAGTAAAGGCAAAGGCATTGCCCAGTTTGTCGTCATCGCAACAGGAAAAGAAACGAGCACCAGGGCATAGCCCACCATGGCCGGGTTGAATGGGTTATAACCCATGCCGCCATAGAGGTGCTTGGCAAAAATAATGGCAAAAGAGGTCGCGACGAGTGATACCCACCATGGTACAAATGGTGGGAGCGCCAAACCTAATAATACCGCGGTTACCACAGCGCTGTAATCATTCAGGTAAAACCCAATTGGGCGCTTACGTATTTTGAGTACAATTGCCTCTGAAATGATCGCGACTAAGGTACACCAAAGTACGTTGTGCAGATTTCCCCAACCAAAAAATAGTGTTTGGAGTAATAAACCGGGCAGTGTCATGGCAATGACCCACCGCATCATATTTGAGGTGCGTTGAGGGCCTTTCGCATGAGGTGAACTGAGAGTAAGAAGCGCCATTATTGTTCACCATTTTGAGTAGTCGCACTAATTGGGATTGCTGCTTTAAGTGCATTTTCCGCGGTTTGAACACGTACTTTGTTTTTCTCAACGGCGCGCGTGAGCTTTTCAATTTGCTCCGGTTGTGCATTGTCGAGTGCATCTTGCATTTTTTCGAGCTTAGATTGTGCTTTCTCTACTGCGGATTCGAGTGCGTCAATGTCGGGTTGTTCTGTTTTATTAGGTTGATCCGCTGTGTTGGCTGTTAATTCAATGCTTGTTTCAACTTTAGTTGTTTGGCTGGCGGATGCTTCTTGCCATGCCTGTTTAGCTTGATTCACCCGGACTTTGTTTTTATCAACGGCGCGTGTGAGCTTTTCAACCTGCTCTGGTTGTGCATTGTCGAGAGCATCTTGCATTTTATCGAGTTTGGATTGCGCCTTCTCTAATGCTGTTGCGAGTGCCGCGAGGTCTGGTGTTTCGCTGGGCTGTTCAGTTTTGGTATCTTTGCTAGTCTCTGTTTCTGTCATTAGACTGGTAGAGGCTTTTTCCCATGCTTGTTTCGCTTGAGTTACGCGCATTTGGTTTTTTTCGACAGCACGTGTGAGCTTTTCAACTTGGCCGGGATTATTTGCTTTTGCATCGTCGAGTGCATCATGCATTTTATCAAGTTTGGCTTGTGTTTTGTCCCAAGCAGTTTTCAACGCATCAAGGTCGATTACGTCTTCAGGCTGCGATGCACTTTTTGCTTGGTTTTTTGCTTTGCTTCTTTCTAAGGCTGCTTGTATGGCTGCCTTTTTAGTATCGGCAGTATCTTCTTGTGTAACATTCGCTTGAGTGTCTGTATCTGCACCGGCAGGCTTAGCAGCTGCAGCCACTTTTTTGGCTGCTTGAGCTTTAGCCGCGGCATCAGCACGCGCTTTTCGTTTTGCATCTTTTTCAGCTTGTTCGCGTTCGAGTCTGAACTGTCTGGCCTCAAAGCGTTCACGAGCTTGGTCAGATTTTAGCTGCTCCTGCTTTTGTTGTTTTATTTCACCTTTTGCATGTCGATAGTATTGCACTAAAGGAATGGAACTCGGACAAACATAAGAGCAAGCACCACATTCAATACAGTCGAATAAGTTATGGTGCTCTGCTTTGTCATATTCTTGTGCTCGCGAGAACCAATATAGTTGTTGAGGTAATAGCACTGCGGGGCATACATCAGCACACAGTCCACAACGAATACAGGCTTGCGCCGGTGGTGGTGGCGGTAAATCTTTATGCGTTGGCGCGAGAATGCAATTCGTTGTTTTTACAATGGGCGTTTCAATATGCTTGAGTGTGTAGCCCATCATTGGGCCGCCCATAATCAGTCTCTCAGCTTTTTTCGCCTGAAAACCATACTGGGATAGTAGCCAGTCGATTGGCGTACCGATTAATGCTTCGACGTTACCTGGTTGCTCAATGCCTTCTCCAGTCAAAGTGGTGACGCGCGAGATCAACGGCTCACCAAAACGTATCGCTCGGTAGACCGCAGCGGCGGTTCCGACGTTTTGACACATTACGCCGATATCCGCAGGTATTTGACCGTTCGGAACTTCTTTGTCGGTCAAAAGTTTGATGATTTGCTTCTCACCACCTGAAGGATATTTTGTCGGTATGACGCAGACTTCAATGTGCGTCTCTTTTGCCGCTTCACGTAATGCCGCAATCGCTTCAGGCTTATTATCTTCAATACCAATTAAGCATTCGCCGGGTTGAAGCGCATAAGCCATGATTTCCATGCCTTGAATAACTTCCTCAGCACGCTCACGCATTAAACGGTCATCCGCCGTAATATAAGGTTCACATTCAGCCGCGTTTAAAATTAAGGTAGCGACCTTATCATGATGAGGCGGGTGCAGTTTTACTTCCGTTGGAAAACCCGCACCGCCCATACCTGCAACACCGGCTTCGCGTACTTTAGCTTGGATTTTACTCACACTTAGATGTTCATAATGTTCACACGGCTCTAATTCACACCACTCGTCTTTGCCATCAGGAATAAGAACGATGCAAGCGCCACTTTCACCTGATGGGTGGGCAATCGGGTGATCGATAAGGCTATCGATGATGCCAGAGGTCGGCGCGTGGAGTGCGGCACTAATCATGCCATCCGCATCGGCTAGTTTTTCACCCTTTAAAACATGTTGTCCCAACTCAACGATAAGCTGGCTTGGTTTCCCGATGTGTTGTTGTAGGGGGAGTACGAGCTTAGGTGGAATGGGAGGCTGAGCAATCGCTGTTTGGTTCGATAATGTTTTCATCTCTTCAGGATGAATACCGCCATGAAAATCATAAATTGTACGTGTGCTGATAATCTTTGAATTAAGCGTTGAGCTGGGTGTTGCTTTAAACGAAGTGCTCATGACAAATTGGCTCCTTCAGTAACTAAACCCATTTTATCGGTGGCGATAATGTTTTGATCCTTAGGTGAGTGCCAATGCCAAGCAGCTAAACCTTGGTCAACAGGGACCATATCAATACAATCTACGGGGCAGGGTTCAACACATAAATCACAGCCCGTACATTCTGAGGCAATAACGGTATGCATGTGTTTGGCTGAACCTAAAATGGCATCGATAGGGCAGGCTTGAATGCACTTTGTGCAACCAATACACTCGTCTTCACGGATGACTGCCACCTGTTTAGGAATCTCTTCACCGTGTTCTGAATCTAAGGGAGTGGCTTCTACATCTAACAATTCAGCGAGCGCTTGAATGGTCGCTTCACCACCTGGTGGACACTTATTTATATCGCCGCCTTCCGCGATGCTCTCTGCATAGGGGCGACAACCTGGATGGCCACATTGCCCGCATTGAGTTTGAGGCAGGAGGCTGTCAATTTCATCAACAATTGGGTTGCCGTCGACCTTAAACCGAATTGAGGCAAAACCTAATAGGGCGCCGAAAACCGCCGCTAGCCCTAATAACGCAAGTATTGCAGTTAAAATGACACTCATCTAGATATTCACCAAACCAGTAAAACCCATAAAGGCTAATGACATCAAACCGGCTGTAATCATCCCAATAGCAGAGCCTTTAAAGGGTTGTGGTACATCAGCAAAGGCAATGCGTTCACGCATGGCTGAAAATAAAATCAATACCAATGAAAAGCCAAGCGCCGCACCAAAGCCATAAAGAATCGACTCAACAAAGCCATTTTGTTTTTTGATATTCAATAAGGCAACACCTAAAACGGCGCAGTTCGTGGTGATTAAAGGTAAGAAAATACCTAAAACACGATAAAGTAATGGGCTCGTTTTACGTACGACCATCTCAGTAAATTGAACCACTACTGCAATCACCAAAATAAAGGTAATCGTTTGTAAGTATTCCAAGCCTAATGGTTGTAATAAGTATTCAAAAGCTAGATAACTACAGACTGAAGAAAGCGTCAGTACAAAGGTCGTCGCTAATGACATTCCCATTGCCGTTTCCAGCTTATTGGAAACACCCATAAACGGGCATAGCCCTAAGAACTGCACCAATACGAAATTGTTGACTAGTATGGTACTGACTAAAATCAGCAGATATTCACTCATAAGCGCTTTTAATATTCCTGTATTTTATTCATCACACAGTAACTGTTTTTCATTTTTTGGTACGAAGACGCACCCGATACAGTATCGTGCTTTAACGGTTACATGATTCGCATGCCTGGCTGTGCGCCCTCATGAGGCTCCAGTAACCAAATTTCTTTTCCGCCAGGGCCTGCCGCTAATACCATACCTTCAGACATACCAAACTTCATTTTTCGAGGTTTCAGGTTAGCAACCATCACTGTCAGTTTGCCAACTAAATCTTCAGGTTGATAGGCTGACTTAATGCCTGAGAATACCTGTTTTTGCTCTGTGCCTAAATCTAGCGTTAGTTTAAGCAGTTTTTTAGCACCCTCAACATGCTCGGCGTTTTTAATGAGCGCAACGCGTAAATCGACTTTAGCAAAATCATCAAATTCAATTTCAGGAGCAATGGCTTCATCACCAGGCAGGTTTGATGCCTCTGATTTTTGCTCGCCCTTAGTTTGTTTCTTGCTTTCGGGTTTTTTACCTAATTGCATTTCGGCAGCAACGGCTTCTTTAGACGCTTCAACCATTACGTCAATTTTCTTAAGGTCGACCCGAGTCATCATGGGTTTAAACTTATTGATGTTATGGTCTAGTAATAGTTCTGTACGCGCGGCCCAAGTTAACTTCACATTTAAAAATGCTTCTGTTTTTTCGACCATTGAAGGTAATACTGGAGCGAGGTATGTCAATAATTGGCGGAACATATTGATACCATTCGAGCAAATTTGCTGTAGCTCAGCATCTTTACCTTCTTCTTTCGCGATAACCCACGGCGCTTTTTCATCAATGTACTGGTTGGCTAAGTCTGCTAATTCCATGATCTTACGTACAGCCTTACCAAATTCGCGAGTTTCATATAACGCAGCAATTTCATCGCCGGCATCGGTAAACTTAGCGAGTAATTCCGCTTCGTTACATTCCGCTGCTAATTTACCCTCGAAGCGTTTCGTAATAAACCCGGCGCATCGGCTGGCGATATTGACGACTTTCCCTACTAGATCTGAATTTACTCGTTGTGCAAAGTCGTCAAGATTTAAATCTAAATCTTCAACATTATTCGTTAACTTCGCTGCAAAGTAATAACGTAAATACTCAGGGTCTAAATGTTCAAGATAGGTACGTGCTTTTATAAAAGTGCCGCGAGACTTCGACATTTTTTTGCCATTAACGGTCACAAAACCATGCGCATGAACCGCGCTAGGCGTACGATAGCCCGCACAATTTAGCATCGCAGGCCAGAATAAGGCGTGAAAGTTTACGATGTCTTTACCAATAAAGTGATAAAGCTCTGTGTCTGAACCTGCTTTCCAATAATCATCAAAGCTTAGGTCATCACGTTTATCGCATAAATTCTTAAAGCTCGCCATGTAGCCAATTGGTGCATCGAGCCATACATAAAAATACTTGCCTGGCTGATTTGGAATTTCAAAACCAAAATAAGGCGCATCTCGGCTGATATCCCAGTCTTGCAAACCTGCATCTAACCATTCTGCTAATTTGTTAGCGATTTGAGGTTGCAGTGTGCCGCTGCGTGTCCAATCTTTTAGGAAGTCTGAAAACTCAGACAACTTAAAAAAGAAGTGTTCGGAGTCTTTCTCAACCGGCGTCGCGCCAGAGATGGCAGAAGTAGGGTTAATTAAGTCCATAGGATTATAAGTGGCACTACAAACTTCACAGTTATCGCCGTATTGGCCTTCAGCCTTACACTTAGGGCAGGTGCCAATCACGAAGCGATCGGCTAAAAATAAGCCTTTTTCAGGGTCAAATGCTTGGGTAATACTGCGGGTTTCAATTTTCCCTTCCGCCAAGCATGCTTCGTAGATGGAAGTAGAAAAATCTTTGTTTTCAGGCGAATGTGTTGAATGGTAGTTATCAAATGCGATTAAAAAGTCTGAGAAATCGTGCTGGTGCTCAGTACTAATGCGTTCAATAAGCTGTTCAGAGGTTATGCCTTCCTTTTCAGCTCTTAGCATAATGGCAGTACCATGCGCATCGTCGGCACAAACATAGGTACACTGCTCACCACGAGACTTTTGGAAACGCACCCAAATATCAGTTTGAATGTATTCTAGCAGGTGGCCTAAGTGAATTGGACCATTAGCATAGGGTAGAGCACTCGTTACTAGAATCTTTCGCACAGAATTACCATCTCTTTCAATTAAAAAACGGCGCTATGATACCTGTCTATTGCACATTTTTCATCCTGAACTTCATCAGAAGATGTGCATGAGATAGAATAGTACCCCAAAGTACCTTAAAAATTAGGAGTAGTGATGTCATCAGTGAATGAGAGTGCCTTAGAAGAAGCGGTTAAATGCTACTCTGATCCCTACCTAGAAAAGGATCTGTACGAGATCAAAGCCGTGAAATCATTAGCGTGTGAAGGCGGAAAGGTCGAACTCAAAATTGAAATGCCCTACGCATGTGAAAAAATTATGGGCGGAATGAAACAAATTCTGATCACGAACCTTGAACATGTTGAGGGTGTGGAAAGCGTAGAGGTGCAAATTACAATAAAAGTTGCTGTCCATAAAATTCAAAATAACCTCAAAAGCCTTTCGAATGTAAAAAACATCATTGCTGTTGCATCGGGTAAAGGTGGCGTCGGCAAAAGCACGACATCCGTCAATTTAGCCTTAGCACTTGCCAAAGAAGGCGCATCGGTTGGTTTGTTGGATGCCGATATTTATGGTCCAAGCTTAGGCATGATGCTTGGCTTTCCTGAAGGTACTCGTCCTCAAACGGTCGACAATAAATTCTTCGTACCGTTAGAAAAACACGGTGTTCAGGTGATGTCGATGGCCTTTTTAGTGACGGACGACACGCCGATGATTTGGCGTGGTCCTATGGTGAGTGGCGCTTTGCAGCAATTACTGACGCAGAGCCAGTGGAATGACCTTGACTACTTAATTATTGATTTACCACCTGGTACCGGTGATATTCAGCTAACGCTTTCGCAAAAAATACCCGTGAGTGGCTCTATTGTTGTCACCACACCGCAAGACATCGCCTTGCTTGACTGCAAAAAAGGTATCGAAATGTTCCGAAAAGTGAATATTCCGGTCTTTGGGGTGATTGAAAATATGAGCGTTCATATTTGTAGTGAGTGCGGACATCATGAAGCGTTATTCGGTGAAGGTGGTGGAGAGCGTATTGCCAAGCAGTTTGATACCGAAGTGTTGGGTGAAATGCCTTTGCACAAAACTATTCGTGAACAAACCGATGCAGGTACCCCAACCGTTGTTGCCGAACCTGATAGTGAAGTTGCAATGTTATATCAGGACATCGCTAGAAAAGTTGCAGCAAAACTATCTCAAGAAGCGATAGATGAACGCCACGCTTTTCCAAATATTGTTGTAAGTAGTGATTAATTAAGTTTTAGTCAAAGTATAAAAAATGCCCATGAATAATTATCTATGGGCATAATTTTTTTTAAGTATCACTCACTAGTAATTTTGAGTTACTTACAAATATACATGCACAGATTAAAGACCTGTGCATTGAGGAATAATATCAATTAAAAATGGTTTAATTTGTCCTGCTGGGTTGGTTGCATAGCCTGCAACTTTACTACCATCATCAGAAATATTTAACCCCTTAAAGGCAGACCAACCACTCATATCAATCCCTTTAGAGCTTAATACATCTTCGATATTACGTGTGCCGTTATAAGCGTCCCAAATTTTTGCGCCTGGAAAGTCTGACCAACCATTACCCACCACAATACTACCGTCAGAGCTTGCATCCGTAGGTCTGAAGTAACCGATTTCAGTTATTTCATTAGCGCTTTTGTTCCAAGATGCGGCACACATTGCACTCCCCGCCGGCTGAGTATTGGTACATGAAGGTACCTCAGCGATAACGTTTTGGCCATTACCTAAAACTTGAACTGAGGATGTAAAGCTTATGCCTTCGATAAGTTGAGGCTCACCATTAGATGAAACAACATAGCTGCCATTTCTACTAACCCAGTCGCCAGAGTCCGCTATTGTACTTAGGGTAACAACATCACCTGAAGTACTGATGCTAGTTACGTTCACGAACTCTACCTCAGTGGTGTCTGAAAATGCTGTGAGTGTATCATCCACTAAATTCAACGTAGCGGCAGATGAAACACCATCAACTACTGCTCTGCCGCCTAGAAGAGTACCGCTCGGTGAAAGAACGGTGCTGCGAAACTCAAGTCGATCGATGATACGTAATGTCGTATCTGTATAAATATGTGTGTCACCGTCATCAGAATATCTGAGGTTATTAAAAGCAATGACGTCCCCCTCATTTGAGATATGAGGACGCGCCACACGAGACCATGCAACTTCACCTAGTGCAACGAGGCCATTGTCTTTTGACCACTTATAAAGCGTTGTGTCACCGGTGAAGGCTACTACACCATTATTACTGACCGCAACGGATCCACCCCAATCATCGTGATCTATGGCTATTTCTGTAAAAGTTACATCTGCTAAAACCATAGCGGGAGTGGTTAGTGTAGCGAGCGCAAGGGCGGGGAAAAATTTACTTTTAAAAGACTTAGTGCTTTTCATTTATCAATCCTTAATAAATATAATTTTGTATGTAAACAAGTAGGTTGTTAGGAAAACCTTTTAAAATCACCAGCTTACTATAATAATGTTATTACTATCCTTTATAAAAATAAGGAACTAGATCCCAAAAAAATTTAAACGGAATGTTATTAATAACTAATAAGACCGGCACTGATGAAGGACAATGCTTGAAATGTTGTAGAATTAGGGAGGAGCTCAATTGGTTAATTTCGGCCTAAAGCTATTTATAATAAATGGTTCCTTATTAAGTAAACCGTAGATCACAGATTTAACTGTCACGGAAGAGATAATGCTAAAAAATATCAGTAAGGATCTTTGGGTCGCTGAGCAAGCCCAGAAATACAATGGGCTTGAAGTTGGCACTAGAATGACGGTTATTCGATTAAAAGATCATCGTTTGATGTTAATTTCTCCAATTTGCCTGAATCACGAATTAACTAGTGAACTAAATAAACTCGGTGTGGTCAGTTTTATCATTGCACCCAACCTAATGCATCACTTGTATCTCGAGGCTTGTGTTAGGGCATTTCCATCTGCAAAGGTATATGTAGCTTCTGGCTTAGAGGAAAAATATAAGGATTTAGCAAAAATAAATGTGTTAGGACAAACAGCACCTAAAGAATGGGAGGGGGGTGTAGAGCTCCACTATTTTCATGGCTTTGCTGTGATGGAATTGAAGGGCGCTCGTTTAATAAACGAAGTCGTTTTTTTTCACAAAGCTAGTCAAACCTTGGTGCTTACCGACACGGCATATAATATTGGCAGTAATAGTACTTTTCTAACTAAACTCGTTACTTTTTTACTGGGTTCTTATAAAAAACTGGGGCCAACTTTAGCTGAAAAGTTAGCATCAAAAGATAAAGAAGCATTATTAGCGTCGTATCAGAAAATTATGAAATGGCCATTTCAAAAGGTGATTATGGCCCACGGAGAAATCGTGGAAAGTGGTGGAAAAGCCAAATTTACTAAGGGTTACCATTGGCTGCTTCGTGAACACAGGATTTAACGATACCTGTTAACTAAATTTGTTAAGTACGCGCGCTCTACCGGATTCTATATTTTGGTGTGGTAAGCTGGCATTGGGTTTTCAAACTAGGATCAAGGTTTTACGCTATGCGATATATCTTTATGGTACTGATTTACTTCGTAACTACTGGATGTTCGACTATTTACACGCTCAACAATGCCGACGATGGCTTGGTAATGAAAGGGTCGTATTGTAAAAGTATTGACCATGTTTTTAGTGGTATTGAATACAATTGGTGTAAATTAAACGGTACCCCGAACTCAGGTGCGGATCCAAAAAGCTCTAGAGGTGATTTTGAATATGTGGGTATCGACTCGTTTTTTTCGTTTGTAGGCGACGTAATTGTTCTGCCCTATACAACCTACAAACAAGTGAGTTCTGAACCTATCGCTGTGCGTTCAGGAAGAGCGGGCAGCTAGGCCTCGCCTAATTTTACTGAATAGATGATAGAAGGGGCTGTTGTTAGACAAATGCCACGGAGCAAGCCGCTGAACTATTTGAGTCATGGTTGAGGTAAAGGAGTATAGATGCCAACGTTCGAAATAGAATCAATTTTACCTGTTGAGCCTATAAGGCTGTATCTAGAGTTACTAAATATAAACGGTGTAAATTGTGAATTGGCACCTTATATAAAAATGTCAGCACCGAAACAGTGGCGTACTAAACCAATAAGTGAGTGGCCGGTTGGCGAGTTTCTTTTCTCTAGTCGCGTGACATTACTTGGTTTAATACCGATAGACTCACATGGTTTTAAATTTAGTGCAGTAAGTGAATCTGGGTTTACTGAAACTTCAAAAACACTCATGAATAAAGAATGGAATCATACGCGCTCAATTGTGAAGGCGGGTGAAGGCTCAAAGGTCAGAGACCATATCGAATATAAAAGTAAATTGGGTTTTATGGGATACATTCTATTGCCGATGCTCAAAGCTATCTTTAAGCATCGGCACAATAAGCTAAAAGCCATATATGAACCCCGCAGTTAACAAAATATTGCGCCGGATTTAGTGAAAGTGATGTAATTACTCAAACTCACGATTCAGGTTATAAGTATGAATATAGATGATTATTATGAACAACAAGGCAGTGGTTCGCCGATCGTATTTATTCATGGTTCGTATGCCACGACATCTACATGGAAAAAAATGATCGAGCAATTATCGTCGAGTCATCACTGCATATCGATAAAGCTACCCGGTCATTGCGGTACACCAGACCCAGAAGATTTTTCTAACCCGTCAATTAATACCGAACTTGATATTTTGGAGCAGGTTGTTACTAAATTGACGGATGAACCGATTCATCTGGTTGGTCATTCTTTTGGAGGAGTAGTTGCCTTAGCGCTAGCGCTTAAAGGCAGCGTGGCTTTAAGCCAGATGACACTGTTTGAACCTGTGGCAGTATGGGTGCTTGATCGTGTACAGGATGATCAAGCAAGTGGAGTCGTTCAGCAGTTCTTGGCTGTATATTTTCATGATGTATCGATGAACAAACCTTATGCTTGTGGTCAGGTAATTGATTTTTGGGGTGGTAAAGGTGCGTTTGAGTCATTGCCTGCTTTCATTAAAGACAGTATGGAACCTCTCGTCGCAAATAATGTTCGACATTGGAATATTTGTACGGCCATCGATAGCGGTGTGAGCGATCTGAAAAACTTATTGATTCCTACTCGCTTAATCAGTGGTACTCAATCAAATCCGGTCGCGCATGCGATATCTGATCACTTAAACCATCATATTCCGAAGAGTAAAAAATATTGTATTGAAGGTGCTAGCCATTTCCTAGTCACCAGCCATATCAATGAATGTCTTGTGGCTCTCAGTGACCTGTCTGTTTTAGACGGCGAACGATAAACGATTTAACAAAGCCCGCAATATCGGCCTATACATAAATGTACTTGTTCTCATTTCGCCTCCCTTTCTTATAAATTGACCCATTTGGGTCATTCCGTTCTGTTGTGTCATTTGCGATCTTTTAATGGTTATTTTTTGTCGATTATCTTTGTCGATTTACCACAACAAACCATTTAAATAATAAAGAGTTAAGTATATGAAACAATTGAACTATGGATTACTTATCATCAGCTTTCTGATGATGTTTTGCAGTCATGCGAATGCATCCCGTTACCCTGATTGCGCAATCAATGAATTTGAAGCTCCTGCTAGTTTAGAAAGGAATTTGAAATGGGGCCTATATGGGGATTGGAATGATAGCTTTGAAGAGACAATGATCACGGTTTATGACTACAATCAGCAGTCGACTGATTATTATAGTATTAGTAAAAAACCGCGTGATGCAGAGCCTCGTCAATTAGTGCTCTTTCTTCATGGTTTTCCAGAATTTTCCTGGGCTTGGGAAAAACAGTTGGAATATCTTGGGAATGAGTACCACACCGTTGCGTTAGACCTAAAAGGGCATCATTATTCATCGAAACCTGAAGAAATAGCTGAATACGATTTTGTGAAGCTGGCCAGAGAGATAAAAGAAGTTGTTCGGTGTTTAGGTTATGAGAGCTTAACCTTGGTAGGGCACGATTTTGGCGGTGTTATATCCTATGTCTTTGCAAGTTTATATCCTGAAATGTTAAATGGTTTAGTGATATTAAATGCGCCACATCCTTATATTTTTGGCAGAGAGTACAACAACCCAGAGGGTGACCAAAAAGAGAAGTCTGAATACATGGAATTTGCTCAGGGCGATGGCTTTATTGATCGAGCGAAGTTTTTAAAAGTTATCTTCTCTGATCAGAGTCTTTTCGAAAATGATTTTTACGATAACAACAGAAAGAACCGGCTTTTGAAAGAGAATTGGTCACCACTGTCAAGCTGGGCTCGTATGAAATCGTACTATAGAGCCATGTCTTTTCCACCGAGCCCTGATGAATTTAAGCAAACTCCTACAAATACTCAGAAAGCAATGTTCACGATACATGCGCCAACCATGGTTTTGTGGGGGCTGGATGACCCATATTTTTCGACCAAACTATTGGATGGTTTAGACGAATGGATTCCGGATTTAGAGTTAACAACTTTCGAAGAACATACGCATTGGATCGCGCATGAGCTTCCTGATTTAAATGAGTATCTGGAGGACTTTCTTAATCGTCATCCTCCAGAATAACAATTATGTTTAACGTTTAAGTGAAATGACGGTAGAGCTACTTTATTTTGGAGAACTTAGTGCTGAGCTTTTTATTATCGAAAACAAATAGTGAAAAGCTGAAGGTTTTGTTGCCTGGGTATTTTTACCGTCGTTTGTTTGCTGTTTTAGTATTTGGCTTGTTGTGTCTCGCGAGTGTCTATACGCATTTACTGCTCGACATAAACTATAGTGATTACCTTTTAGGTTTGATGGTTATTTATTTCGTGCTGTTTATGTCTTCCCCTGTGTATTTTAAATTTTTGTATCCCTTAACAGAACAGAATATTCAAACAAGTAAGGTGGCTCATCGATTCATGATGTTGCTAATCTGTTGTCTATATCTCCTGAGTACCCTGATTTATTTTGAAGCGAGAGAACTAGGTGCTGACCCCTACGTCTGTTATGTTTTACTGATTCTGATCGGTGTGCATGCAGGAGCAGCTCCCTTATGGTTAAGCCTGCCACTTATTGCAATCTCCAACGGAATTATCTTGAGTAATAACTTGGTTATTTTTGGGGAGTATTTTTTTGTTTTCTTATTAGGTAGTCAAGTTGTGGTGCTGTCCCTCTTCCACTCTTTATTAACTGAGTTTAAGGGGCGACAGTTACTGGAAATTAGTCTGGCTGAACTTTCTGCTACGCAAGGTATGCTGCAAGATATAGTGGAGCAAGAAACGAAAATAGAAGTTGCCAGAAATCTACATGATGAAATTGGCCATTTGGTGACCGTCGTCATCGTCAACCTCAATCGGCTGTTAAAAATGCAAGGCAGCCAAGCATCACCCTTATTACTTGAAACTCAGCAATTAACGAAACAACTAATGAGTGAAATGCGACAGGCGGTGTTACAACTGCGAAGTGATGACAGTGTCGACCTGCAAGAGGCGATTCATACTTTTTCAAGTGGCATACTAAAGCCCGTGGTAAACGTTGAATTTCAAGGTTTTGATGGTTATTGTTCATCGCGTATTGGTGAAGTTATTTTTAGAACGTGTCAGGAAAGTGTCACCAATGTAATGCGTCACTCTTCAGCCGAGTCGATTAATATTAGAGTTAACAAGCTAGAAAGCCATTATCAGGTTGATATCGAAGACAACGGCGTTTGTCATGAAGAATGGCACTTTGGTAATGGTTTGTCTGGATTAAAAGAACGGGCCGAGAATTTGTTAGGTACGTTTACCGCGACCTCAAGTCATAAAGGTTTCAGAATGTCGATGAGCTTACCTTATTAAATGACCTTACCCTACTCAATCACATGGGCCTTATTAAGCTCATCAAAACTCAGCTCAATAGAACTAAGTGTGTGCTTTCTATCATGAAAAAAATATTATTAATTGAAGATCAGACCCTGGTTAGAAAGAGTTTGGTCGCGCTGATTAATACCTCAAATCGATACGATGTTAGCCACTCAACAGAAACCATTGCAGGGGCCTTAAAGTTACTGAACAACAAAGTGGCGTTTGATCTGATACTGTGTGATTACAGTTTGAAAGGTGAGACCGCTTTGGATTTTCTGCGTGCGATGAACGCTTCATTCAAGGTACCCGTAATATTGCTGACTTCATTTTTTAATGCCAGATACTTGCATGAATGTATAAATCACGGGGCAAAAGGTTTTTTGTTTAAAGAAAGTGACGCCGATGAACTAGAAGAAGCCTTCGATACGGTTTTATCAGGGGCCACTTTTTTTAAAATAGTTGAATCCGTTAGCAGTCATCCACACAGCCTATTAGAGGGCTCTGAAAAAAACGGTAAGGTACCGATACTAACACCCAAAGAATCTGAAATTTTGAAATGGCTGGCAACGGGAATGAGTAACAAAGAGATTGCTAAGGTATTGGGTAAAAGTGACCAGACCGTTAAAGCTCAAGTGCAAGAATTATTAAGAAAACTAGACGTCAGTAGCCGGACTGAAGCGGTTACAAAAGCAACAAAACTGAATATGGTGTAGCTAGAGCAATAGAAAAGTTTACTTTCGGTAAGGCCCTACCAAGACTATTGCTTTGGATGAGAAAAAATATTTAGGGTTCGTTAGTAAGTCTTTTTACCTCTGTTTGAACTATCTTCAAAAGATTCTCACGTAACCATCTTAAGCCTAAATCCCGATCATTACGTTGATGCCAAATCATCGAAATAGGCGCAGGTGAAATTTGGAAAGGCGGCGGGGTAATATATAAATTTTTAGCATTAATCGTGTGTGCAATAATTGGCCGAGGGATGATGGTAATTAATTCGCTGTTAGTGAGCATTTTTGGAATACAGGAAAAATGATTAACGGTACAGGCGATCCGTCGCTTTAGGCCTTGTTTTGCTAAAATTTCATCGACTGCCCCCGACGCTTCTCCCGACAATGAGACCAATAAATGATCAGCGGCAATAAAATTATCCATGGTTATTTCTTTACCCGCTAACGGGTGTTGATGGCTCATTGCACAGACGTAGTCATTATCAAACAGCTTTGTAGCAGATAGCGCGGGGTCTGAGCCTGGGCTGATGTCTATAATCAGGTCTGCTTCAGCGTCTTTTAACAAACTGCTCGCATTAACGGCATAAGGTATAGCGTGAATGTTTATGCCTTGAGCTTCTTGTTCAATAACTTCCCTAAGCGGCAGCCACAAAACATCCACCGCAAAATCAGTGAGTGCAATGCGAAAGGTTCGTTTGGCGGTCGCAGCATCAAACTTATGTTGGTTGGCCGCTTCGGTAATTTGCTCTAATGGCGCGCCTATTTGTTGCCATAAACGATCGGCCATTGGAGTGGGTTTAATGCCACGGCCTTCTTTTACAAATAAGGGGTCATTCCAGGCATGGCGCATGCGAGCGACTGCATTTGAAACAGAAGGTTGAGTCATCGCGAGTTGCTCGGCTGCGGCGGTGATAGAGTGTTCACGCATAATCGCATCGAAGATCACGAATAAGTTTAAGTCTACTTGCTTCATGGTTGAGCCTTTAAGGAATGGACGGTGTTATTTATCATTAACAATATTAATAGTCTATATCAATGAATCGCATCCAATCTATCAATTATTCAATATGTATCTAGCATGGCAGAATGCCTTTAAATCTACTGTCTATTGTTTATAAAGCCGATAGGCCGTCATCTCTACTTTTAAAGGGACTCATTATGAAAGTAATCATTACCAAGCGTGGCGCACCCTCCGTGTTATCAGTCGTTAAAGCAGATAAACCCACACCAAAGGCAAATGAAATTTGTATTAAAGTCAGTGCGGCAGGGGTGGCTTTTGCCGATACCTTATTACGAGAAGGTGCATACCCAGGCTTTAAAGCGAAGGGCACCACACCCGGTTATGATGTGGTTGGTAGGATTGAATCGATTGGCTCAGAGGTTCAAGACTTTAAGGTGGGTGATAAAGTCGTCGCGCTGACGGAAGTTGGTGGGTATGCTCATTTTTGTACCGCTCAAGAACATAGAGTGGCGCATTGTCCTGAAGGCTTAGATGATGTTGAAACCGTGGCGATGGTATTAAATTATGTGACGGCGTATCAGATGCTAACGCATGTCACGCGAGTTAAAACGGGTGATACCATTTTGATTCATGGGGCCGCTGGAGGGGTCGGCACGGCTCTCATTCAGCTTTGCCAAACCATCGGTGATATTAAAATATATGGCACCGCTTCCAAGAAAAAACATGCGACTTTAATTGAAATGGGCGTGACACCGATTGATTATCGTAACGAAAACTTTGTCGAGGTGATGAAACAGCATCAGCCCCAAGGGATCGATGTGGTATTTGACGCGGTGGGCGGAAAAAATTGGAAGCAGTCTTACCGCACCCTTAGAGCAGGGGGTATGTTGACTGCTTATGGTTTTTCATCGATTACTAAAAAGGGTCGTTTTCACTTGCCTTCAGCCTTAAAAAGTCTAGCTAATGCGCCTTTTCCGGGCTTGTTAAGCGTATTAAATGATACCAAGTCCGTGATGGGGTATAACATTCGCGCCTTTACCAGCAATCGCCCTGAAGCGTTTCAGTATGATATGGCGGTGTTGTTGACAATGTTACAGGCGGAGCAAGTGAAACCTATTATTGGAAAGGTCTTGCCTTTATCTCAAGCGCAAGAAGCGCATGAGTTGCTGGCGTCGAGCGCGGTTGAAGGCAAAATTGTACTGCAAGTGAGTGCTTGAAGTCGGGGAATGTGCTTTGTCGTGTTACACTCTGATTTTTTTAACAAGCATGATGACACCTTATGAAACTAGAAGACCTGATCAATAAAACCTGTTTAATTGGCCTAAGTTACTTTGATATCGATGGCGAGCTGATTAAACAGTCTCAGTTAGCAGGGGTCGTGGTATCGGTTGATGGGGAAGAAGGCATCAGTGTTCAATTAGATAAGAATAATGATAAAGCGATCTTCATATTACCACCCTCCTTGAAAGCTTGGTTTATTGCGCCAGCCGGTCACTATAAAAATGCAGAGTGTAATATTGATATTGAAAACCCAGACTACTTTGTGACCTGGGATATCAATAAAACAAAAGAATCGACACCCGAAGGTGAGCACGAATGGTGGGGCTGGGAGCCTCGTGTAATGCCGCCGACAGTAAACTAAAAAACAAGCTAACGAGAGTGAACGAACTCACCGCTTAAGTTTTCTTCAAGGTATGTGTTCATGAGTATTAAGCAGTTAAAATATCAGCGCTTGCTCGCGATGATTTTTGCCGGTGCTTCGCTAGGTATTGTTTATTTTTGGTGGCAATTTTTTAGTGGTGAGTTGTTTATAATTGAAGATCTCAAACCATTGATCAAAAATTTTGACGGTTATTATGACTGGGAAAAAAGCTTTGTCGTACCCGATAGCCTATTAGCATTGGGTTTAATGGTTTCTGCATTCTTACTTTGGTTTGATTTGGGTGAAAACCGAAGGCCTATTTTAGCGGCCGCCTCATCAGGAGCGGCACTCTTTTTAGGTGTACTCGACTTAAGCTATGGCTTTTCAACCGGGCTGTATGCCATCGCGCATCCCTATGCAAATGAAGTGCTGAGTTCTGGTTTATCGATTACGGCGGTCGGTGTTGTTGGTTTGAGTATTTTATTATTGCAAAAATAAGCTTCCTTACGGCCTTGATTTCACCTAATAAATGTTCTTTTTATTTCATACTCGAGTTTGGCAATAAGATATAGATTCCGGCTTAAAGCATGGCCGGAATGACAGTGATTAGCTGTCATGCATCGGCATTAAAAGCCTGCATTTTTATCACAACCTTTAGAATGTCAGGATACGTGACGATACCCGATAAAAAACCATTTTCAGTCACCGCAACGCCATCTAAATCATGTTCCAATAATGACGGCACTAAATCTATAATCATTGCATCGGGGCTAGTAGAAATAAGAGGCTGAACACAGAAAGTGTCCAAGAGTAGCTGTTCTGGCTGCTCTCTAATTTGTGACATTAGCGAGGAACTCATTAAGAAAGGCAAGATGAGTTTCTCAGACAACATGCCGCATAACATTCCTTCTGTATCGAGTACCGGAAGATGATGAATTTCATACTTTTGCATCAAACTCCAAGCTTCCCCTAATGTTTGCGTTTTTTGTATTGTGAATACGGGATTGCTCATAATATCCCTGACCTTCCCAAAATTCAGTTGGCTACCCGTTTGCGTGTCTCGATAAGCTTGGGCAGCTTGTTGTTGATGGGCATGTTCTTGATTACTGTGTTGTTCTTGCACTTCATCTTGTGCCGTTTTAGCCAGTACATCACTAAAGTCAGATTCATTTTTCGAATGAGCGGGCTTAGTACTATTGAGTTCATCGGTGGGTAAAATTTCACGTACCCGAAACTTTCTACTGAGCGGCTTTAAAGGCTCCGGGCCTGCATTATTGATATAAAATAACGTCATCATGTCTCCCTGAACCACCTGCTAGTCTCACGTATTATCAGTGGCTTATATAATAGTAAATCGGCCGTTGTTTCATATCAATGAACATTATTTTTGGGTGGACTAGTCTGAGCTTGGTATAAATCAACACGAAGCACCGTTAAATGACTGCATATCGGGATAAAATTGAAGAGCTCACTCTTCGGTTCTAAAGTACTTTTTTCGACAAAACGGCTAAATGCTTTTTACTTCAAATGGTCCAAATGACTAACGGCATCTTTAAGCTGTTCATTTAGTTCTTCGTGTTTCAATATCATCTTTTCACTATCGAAATTATCATAAAAGCTGGGGATCGCTAGGTTCGCTTTAACAATACCGCTGAAATGAGGTGCGGATTGTACCGCTGCGGCTAACACTGTGGCGCCTCCCCTAGAGCCCGGTGAAGTAGATAAAAGAACCATGGGTTTATTCTGGAAAACCTTAGGTTCGATACGAGAGCACCAATCGAAAATGTTTTTATAAGCCACGGTATACGAACCATTATGTTCAGCAAAGGAAATGAGAATGCCGCTGCTTTCAGCTATTTTAGCTAGAAAATCTTTGGCTAGCTTTGGATGGCCAATTTCTTCTTCCTTGTCCTGACCATATAGGGGCAATTCATAATCATTTAGGTCGAGTATTTCAACTTCAGCGCTTTTCAATAAACTGGCTGAATATTCAAGCAATTGCTTGTTTACTGATTTTTTGTGATTCGTGGCAGCGAATGCAACAATTTTCATATGTTTCACCTGTGTGTTGAAATTTAAGGACTCATGTGGGATATATTCAAGAATTGATCTACAACAAATTCTTTCAATGTCTCTTTAACCTACCACCTAACTTTTAATATTGGTACAAAGATTTACTCAGGTCTAAACCTTATCATGACATCTCCTATTCTTTATACAGAAGGAATTCTAGTGATTTTATGACAAAGAATCATGCATACCCAGAAGAGCATCTGGCTCTTTAAGTTTATTCCTCAAAAACGCTAATGGACTTAAATGCGATATTAAAACCCGTGCTCGTCCAAAATGTCATCATAAAAACCATTGTTCATAATCTCTTCAAGGCCATGATTAAAATCATTTATTATTTTGTGTGCACTGTTTGTTTTTTTTGAAATAACGAGGTGCTGTTGTCTTATTTCCAATGGAGGTTCCATAAATTCGAACTTATTATTTTTCGCTGAGAATTTTTTTTTGAAAAGGTAGTTCCCCTGAAATCTGTCAATGATTGCTAAATCAACTCTTCCTTGAACTAATTTTGTGATCAGTTTTTCATCGGTATAAAGCCTAATACCCTTTAATTCTGCCGCCATAAATTCAGGTGAATAGGCATACCCTAAAACTGAGCCAATGATGTATGGTTTTAAATCCTGATAAGTTTCAAAAGTAATTTCTTTATCAGATCGTTTATATACACCGATTACATTATGCGGTGGTATTGGGTTTGAAAAAACAAACCATTTTTCTCTTTCTTGTGTATGCCAGAGTGTAAACATCCCGTCAGAATCACCACTCTCGGCCATGGTCTTAGCTCTAAGCCAAGGGAAGAATTCTACTTTGACCTTATAGCCCTCTTTTTCAAACGCAGCTGTTATAACCTCAGTAATAAAACCATTATTCTTTAGTTCTTGACCATAATAGGGCGGATATTCAGTCGATGTTAAAAATATCTCTTTTTCAGAGGAATGTCCCGGAGAGGAAAATAGAATTGTAGTGAATAGCACGAGAATTAAAATCTTATTAAACATTTTAGCCCCCTAACTTAACGCTTACACTTCAGCTTTTTAATGAAGTTAAATCGCTAAAAAATAATATTCTAGCTTGACGGCAACGCCCTGAAAAGGATGTACTTCAGAGAGTATACGCCCCTTATATTGAAAATAAATATACATATTGGTTCTTAGAATATATGTACTGTGAGGGCTGTTTTTTTAGATCATACCCATCTAAGGCAAGTTGCCCACGTACTAGGCTTCCTTATATCAATTAGGTGATAATTTGTGTCGCTGAAAAAGGCGCGTATTTATTGAAGGGCGAAGGTTCGATATTATTGGGCCCTTACAAAGTTTAAACTATGCTGCATCTAGGAATGGTCAACTCATCGCAATGGTATTGATAATGACTTCAGCGCTTTTTTCCGCTAACGAGATGGCCAATCATCTTTGTAAGTAGTTTGGCATTAAAGAGCTATTCTAGATTCAACGCTGCAATATTGAATTGCCCGTAGCGGGGTTTATTTGCTTGTTGTTCGAGCGCTACAATCGTTTCAAATGATGCATCGACATAGGCTTTGTTGTATAGGTAATACAAAGTCTTCTGCACCACGCCGCCAGGCATGGTAAAGCTTAAGAGCTCTATTTCTGTTTGGCCATTTGGTAGCTTGGTAAATTGCCAATAGCCTGCCATCAGCGGAAAACGAACGAGGCGTAAATCTTCTTTCGGGCCGTCTTTATCCACCGTTTGGAACGTAATACGTACGCGATTTTTAGATTCGTCATATTCTGGAGTATATAAAGTCACCGCATCACGGTCATAAGCACCAACAAAATTATAATTCGTGTAGACATACACTTTTTCAGGTTCTTCTTCCTGCAATATGCGCTCAGATCGGGAAACACTGACTGCCCACTCGGTAAATTTGTTCACATCCATAATCACCGCGGTGAGCGATTCTAAAGACTCATCACTGGTTGCCATGAATTTGCACTGGTTAATCTTACTTTTATGCTGCCGACACTCAGCGCTAATGCGCGCATCGTCTCCCGCGGCCTCCCAGTCTGATAGCCAATTTGGAGAGGTGTGCTTCTCTGGCTCTGAAAACACTGGAGGCGACAGAAAGGTGCACACGATAAAAAGAAATAAAGCGATGTGTGGGGTATAGGTCTTATCCATTGTTCTCATATCTATTTCCGGTCAAAGCATTCGCAAGGTAGGCCATACTAAAGACCAATCTTTGCAGTGTAAATATATTTTTGACTTTCATAGATTCGGTATGAATTTAAGAGGCTTGAATCATTGTGCTGGGTAGAAAGAAAACTTGAAAGAAACTCGCTTCATTAGCAAAGTTCAATTCCTAGTCACTAAACAGTGCTTGCTCACTCAAACAAGGCAAATGGATGATAAATTTAGAGCCGACGTTTAATTCACTATCCACTGTGATTTTACCTTGATGCTTTTTTACAACGGTGGCGACAAAATTTAAACCTAGGCCAGCGCCGTCGGTCGATTCTGCTTTTTTTAAACGCGTGAATCGTTCAAACAACCCGGTCTGGTCTTGCTTGGTTATTCCTTGCCCTTGATCTACCACGGAGAGTTGTAATTCTGTCTGATGCTTTTCCAAGGTCAATGTTAGACATGAACCTGTGGGACTGAATTTTATCGCATTGGAAATTAAGTTATTTAATGCGCGTTCCAGCAAAGCTAAGTCACCTAAAATCCACGCATCATCATCACAACGGTTAGTGATGACGTTGATTGATTTTGAGGCAGCCAGAGCATGCGCATATACTTGTGCACCATCGAGAACTGCATGCAGATCACACGGATTCAGGCTCGTTTCAAGTAAGGCATCCGCTTTGCTGAGTTGCAAAAAACTTTCAGCGTAGTCTAAATTTTTCGTGACTAGCGTTTTTATCGATTGAATCGCAGTGTCTGAAAGTTGCTGAGCCTTTGTTGCACGTTCTATGTGGTAATTATCAAGAATAGCAAGAACGGAGACCATCGGTGAACGTAAGTCGTGAGATAAAAAGCTCAATGCCTCTGCTCTAGCATTTTCAGCCTCTTTTAACTGCGTGATGTCTGTGAAGGAGAGAATGAGCGTATCATGATGCGTTTCATTAATACTAACCAGACTGGCCTGGCAAAGTAATTGTTTATCATGTTTTGCTGAATGTTTTTTCTCTGAGTTATTGCTTTTAGTATTGGATTTTGAGCTGAGAGTTGCTTCGCCGGTAAACAATTGGCCGCTTTGATAGAGTGAAGACAGCACCTGTGGCCAGCTTAACCCTGACTTCAATTCTATGTTATTTAAGATCGCGATTAATTCATCAGAACTTTTAGGTGGCGCTAAATCTTCTGTTGATGCGATAGCATGATGAAACCACCGCTGAAAACGTTTGTTTGTAAACGTGATTTCGCCACAAAGGTCAGTAATACAGACGGCATCTTGTAAGCGCGATAGACTTTTTTCAATCAGTTGACGGTTTTTCTGGTCGTTCTGTTTGATGGCCGATAATTGAGAGATCGTGCGAGAAATTATTTCAACGCCTTCAATATCTTTGGCTTGAGGGTATAAGTTGGCATCGTATTTATCTATTTGTTGCTGCCAAAAAAACTCGGTATTGTGCTCACTTTCTCTTCCTGAATAGAGCGTTTTTATGGCCTGCTCGCCCTTTGGCGTTTGTTGGTTCGTTGCGCTATTTAACATGCCGGTTTGTTCAAGAAAGCGTTGTGCTAATTGCTTTTTGTTAACCTGCGAGTGAGGGCTTTCAATGTCTACACTAAGTAAGGCTATTTCATCTTTAAGAAAACGCAGTACACTTTCAGCCCTAAGCCAGCTCCATAATGGAAAAAATAGCACCAAACCAACGATAACTGATACTGGAGGAAACCATAGATGAGTGAAGAGAAGTAAAACTGACGATAGGGTTAAAACCAAGCCAATACCAATCATTGAAAAGATCAAAAAAAGACGTGGTGACAACTGCCCCATTACCACAACAAATACTAAGACCGTTATAAAAGTGATCAAACTTACTGTATTTTTTGAGGTCTTTTGTATCATCTGATGGTTGCGCAAGGCGTGAAAAATCCAAGCATTTAGTTCTACACCATACATGTTGCCGACGGGCGTGGTTAGCTCATCACCTAAGCCTGCAGCAGTTGCACCAATATAAACGATCTTATCTTTAAAAATGGAAGGCTCAACAGAGCCATTAAGAATGTCGCTATATGAGTAATGGCGAAGGCCTTGTTTGGCAGCAGGCATCGGGATAAGGCTATGGTAGTCTCTCTCGATATTAACGGACAGATTAGCTTGAGGGCGGTCTTGTACTCTGCTTCCAGGAATTAACAACTTGTTGGGATTATTTAAATCTAATTGTTCGAGTAAAGCGAGTGCGAGGTGCGGCCAAAAAGCGGTACCGACTCCCTCTTTTAAAAAAACAGAGCGAACGATGCCATCCGATTCTGTTTCAAGGTGGACATGCCCTAAAGCTTGAACTTTAGAATAAAATAAATTATGAGGTGGGCTTTCAACCACTAACCCTTGATGACCCAGCATTTCAAAATGGATGGGTAGAACCACTTTACCATTTCGCTTAATGGCGTCGGCAAAGCGCAAATCAGACTCTGGTTTATGGGTATCCAAATCAGGAAACAACACATCAAATATCACCGCTTTTGTCGGGGCGGTGCTTAAAATATCTAATAAACGTGCATGTGCTTTTCTGGGCCAGGGCCATCGCCCCAGCTGATTGATACTTTTATCGTCAATATCAATCATCACCAGATCATCTGCTGGTGGTAAATGACTGAATTTCTGCGTTTCATCATAATAAAGCCAGTCGAGGCTTTGGGTCTTACCCGCATAAGCAAGATAAGCACTAAACAGGCTGATCAAAAGAGCCAATAAAATAAGGAGCAAGCCCTGTCGACTGATCAATGCCTGATGTTTTGACGACTTATAAAAGCGCAAGAAGAAATAGTCCTATCTGTACGTAAACGGGCCAGTATTCGGTCTCTGTTACTGTTTCTATCTCTTTTTGAGGTTTCCAGTGAAATGGTTCGCTGAATTTTGAATGCCTAGCATTATTACCTAGCGCTTGAACTCGAATAAATAGTTCGGACTCATGTGCGATAGGATAGGTCGTATCACTAATTTCAATGCTTTGGCTCAAAGTGCTGAAGTCAGAATTCTCTGAGACTTCAACGCGGTAAGTTAATGCATCGTTAACTTCAAGCCACGTTATAACTGCCTGTTTCTCGTTACCATTTACAATACTGGGAGCTTTAAACACGGGCTTATTTAATTGTTCTACCAAACAAAGGCGTTTACGAGCGGCGAGCCCATGTAACCCGTGAGTGTCGATGGCCCTTAAACTTAACTGATAGCAGCCGAGTGCAAGACTCATGAGACTAACTTGATTTTCATCCACACGGTGCTCCTGTACTAACTGTTCTGCTGGTTCATTCTTATTCAGGTCAGTCAGAATATTTAGTTGATAGTGCGTAACGGTATCCATTGCTTGCCAGGAAATAATAATAGGCATGTGTTTAATTGTGGGGGATATTGGATCACTTGAGTCAATGCTGACTAATGTTTGCTGCTCATTAAATGGTAAAAATAGTGGTTTGCCTAATAAAGCAACAGGAGGCTGAGGAGCTTGCCCTTGCTGCGTAATAATGCCAAAACTGGCAGGAACAGGGTAGGTTGTGTTTTCGGCCCCCACATCGACTAAGCCCTCATAAACTTCGATTAAGGTGCTTTCTTTATTAGAGATTACTTTGTCAGTACTTTCACTGTTTGTTTTAGGATTAGACTTCTCGGAAACAATATTAACCCGATACTCCGTTCCTCTAACCGATGCCACCACAGAGGGGGTAATCGTGCGAAACTGGCTTCTGGGCTCGCGTTTAATCACACGTGTTTTGACGGTTCCACGTTTTAAGCGAACAGTACTATCAACCATCCCATTTAATTCGAAATTAGAAAGCGTATCGAGCTCAAGGTGCGAACCTGACTCCAGAACCATGCTGCTTCCATCCGCAAAAACAATCGTAGCAGTGCCTTTACCTGTTGTGAGTTGAGAGCCTATTGGCAGCTTAATACCTTTTTTTGCATCGGCGGCTTCTTCACCATAATGTTGGTAGCTGACTTCACCTTGAGTGAATACGATGGTAGCAGAGGCCGCGGGGACTTTTAACCAAGAAGCAGGGATCTTAATCCGTGTGCCAGGTGGAATCTTACGGTTTTGGTTGATGTTATTTAAGGGGCCCAACTTTTGCCAACAACCGGGCTCCTTCGTGTATTGTTGGCAAACACTCCAAAGCGTATCACCAGGCCGAATCGAATATAACCAATCTGACGCATTCGCAGGTTTTGCCCATAAAATAAGTAACAGTAGGGAAAATAACAGGGTAGTAAATTGAGAGTTTGGTCGCTTAACCATCGTTTAAACCTTCGTTTTTATCACGGATTTATAGTCGAACATTTAAGGCTCGGTAGTTTAAGTGGGAATCGCTTCAAGACGATAACCATGCTGAAAAATGGTGGTGATTCGATAGCCCATATCGGGGGTTATTTTCAGGCTGCGCCGAACTCTACTCACATGCATATCGACAGTACGTGTGTTAATTTCAGCATCGACCGCCCATACACGTTTCAATAAATATTCTCGTGAGAGCACTTGCCCCTCATTTTTAAATAGCTCTAGCGCAATGCCAAAATCCTTTTGGGTGACTTTGACAAGCTCACCTGCCACTCGAATTTCTTTTTTCAGCGTATTAATTTCGATATTGCCTAAGGTCAGTATATCCTCAGGGCTAACGATGCCTGCTCTGCGGCGAGCAGACTCCAGTCGGGCGAGTAGCTCCGCTCTGCGAAGTGGTTTAATTAAGTAATCATCAGCACCGCTGTTTAAAGCATTCACAATATCTTCTTCACTGTCACGCTGGGTGGCAAAAAAAACAGGTAAATTTTGTTTTTGAATAATTCTTAATTGGCGTAGCACTTCAAGGCCCGTTTGTTCCGGTAATTCCCAGTCTAATATTGCCAAATCAAAAATATCTGTTTTAAAGGCTTTCAGAAAAGATCTGCCATCAGCATGATGGGTAACGGTATGACCTGCTTCGCTCAACCAGTTCGAGACTAACTCCGCCTGCTGAGGATCGTCTTCGAGTAGTGCTATTTTCATGGTGCATCCTTATCTTTTACGTGTGCATTCCAGCTTTTGGCCTAATTAAACAACCTGTCTATTGTTCCCTGAATACAGATTTTTTTCATGCTTTTGGGTAGGGAATTTTACGTGATTTTACACGGATAAAAAAAAATCTTTGTTATTTTATATCCAAGCTTAGCGCACAAATAGCATAATTTTTATCAGGAGTAAGCCATGGTGGCATTTCATCTTCATCACTTAAGCGTCGCAGACAACTTATCAGCTCGCTTGATGGCGGATCAATATCCTAGCGACAATCAACATTGGCAAACATGTTATGACATCGCCGTAAGGTTGAGGTGTACGCCACAGCTAAAAGGCACGCTTAGACTGGAATTGTGTTTTAGGGACGAGTGTGGACAGCACACAGTTTTGGTAGAACGCTGCCAGAATACTCAAAAAAACAATCATCTGCTCATCGGCCAATGCGAACTTAACGTGATGGGTAAAATTACGCATGCAGAGCTCGCTGTCACCACGTCTGAAATGCATATGTTTAGTTATATCGAAAGCAAAATAACGCTTTCACAAGACTACTCTCTTAGCGTTTAGGTACGACTTGAGAGACTCGACCCATTCTATTTAATGCCCGTGATCTTGATGTTTCTACTTGTAAAACCGTGTAAAGGAAAAGGCTGAAGTAAAGATTTGTTGCGATATTTTACATAAGCTTACACCTAAGTTAATAAACAAAGTAGGAAGCCCCATGAAACTTAAAGCTAAAGGCAAAATGCAACGAGCTGATCAGATTTCATCAACTAAGAAGATAAAAACGCCACTTAGTCATACTTGGGAAATGTCTGCGCAAGAAGCACTGAAAGTGGATTACCTGACCCACTCCATAAGTTTTTAAACTAAAAAGTTACAACAAACAAAATCTAATTTAAAGCATCATTGAGTATCAAATTCATGAAAAGAACCATACTACTAGCTTGTTTAACCAGCACCCTTAGCACGGGACTTATCGCTGATGACTATCCCGATTTTGAAGCCTACCTCGGTGCAGGGCGTTATCACTTTGATGACGAACGTCGCCTCGACGATGCCAATAGCTTGGAGCTCGGCGCAGAGGTTTCAATGGCAGAAGCGTTATCCTTAGAAGCATGGTTTACGAGTTTCGATGCAGGGGTAGAAAACAGCCCTGACGAGTTAGAGGGAACCCGCTACACCTTAGGTGGTCTATATCATTTTTCAAACCAAAGCCTTCGACCATTTATATCTTTAGGCTTGGGTCATCAGGAGCTAGAAGATAACTCGAATGACAGCCATACAGAAGCCTTAGCTTATTTAGGCGCGGGTGTTAAAAAATACTTCGATAGCAATATTATTTTACGCGGAGAACTATTAGGTTTAAAAAGTTTTGACCATGAATTCACTGATTTAGGCGCGCGAATAGCCGTTGGTTATGCCTTTGGACGAAACATGACTAAACCCGCGCCCATGAGTGAACTGGCACCTGTACAGCGATCAGTACAATCGTCTCCAGCAAACGTTAACAAAGCGGCAATCGAAACATCACGAAGTCAGCCTGTACTAACGTCCAGCGAGCAAGAAGCAGATAAACCCGCAGCTAAATTTATTGCGAAAGCAGGATCCAGCGAAGGCGCTTTCATCGATAGTGATCAGGATGGTGTGACGGATAATATTGATCAATGTGAAGGCACAGATAAAGCCTTTAAGGTTGATAAAGCGGGCTGCCCGATCATGTTAACTGAAACCGTATCAATCAAAATGAACGTAAAGTTTCCATCAAATAGCGCCATAGTCTCAGAAGCTAACTTTTCTGAAATCCGAAAAGTCGCCGATTTCATGAAACAATTTGCGCAGACGACGGTCACCGTTGAGGGCCACTCTGACGATAGTGGCCGAGCAACATACAATAAATCGTTGTCTCAAAAACGAGCAGATGCTGTCCGTGCGACGCTGATTAATCACTTCAAGCTAGCTGCTCAACGTGTTAATGCCGTGGGATACGGTGAAGAAACCCCAATTGCTGACAACAGTACAGCTGCTGGCAGAGCTGAAAACAGACGGGTTGTCGCGGTTGTAAAATCCAATATTCAAAAAGAAGCGGTGAAGTAAGTCGTTGTTGCGTAAACGGAGAGCGCTGCTTGTTGGTGGCGCACAGTTTTGTGTCATCTAACAGGCAACATAATTTCAACAAACTTAAATATAGAGAAGGAGGTTATTTATGGAAAACCTAGAGCAAACAAACGAACAGGTTGAAGCACTACTACAGACAGCTTATACGATGTGCATAAGTTATGGACCAAAGGTTGTTCTTGCGATCGTGACGCTGCTCATTGGTCTTTGGCTCATTAACAAATTTGTTCGTACCTTGAACACGAATTTAACCACTAAAGTAGATGCTACGCTTGGGCAATTTGTGGCCAGTATTTTATCGGTTATTTTAAAAGGGGTTTTATTAATATCCGCGGCGTCAATGATCGGTATTGAAACAACATCATTTATTGCGGTATTAGGGGCCGCGGGTCTTGCTGTAGGACTAGCCTTGCAAGGTAGTTTGTCGAACTTTGCTGGTGGCGTGGTAATTTTGTTGTTCAAACCTTTTAAGGTTGGTGACTTGATTGAAGCTCAGGGTTATATTGGCTCGGTTGCAGAAATTCAAATATTTAATACGATCCTGAAAACAGCGGATAACCGCGTTGTGATTATTCCAAATGGTGCGCTTTCAAGCAGTAGCATGGTGAATATTAACCAAGAATCAACGCGCCGTGTTGATTTATTATTTGGTATTGGATACAGCGATAATATTGATACGGCCAAAGCAGTGCTAGAATCACTCGCGGTTAAGGATGCGCGTATATTAAAAGACCCTGAACCGATGTTTGTGGTGTCCGAACTAGCGGACAGTTCGGTGAATTTTACGGTTCGATTGTGGGTAAATACCGCAGATTACTGGGGCGTATTTTTCGACATGCATGAAAGTGTGAAAAAAGAATTTGATGCGAAAGGTATTTCAATTCCTTTTCCTCAGCAAGATGTTCATATGCACCAAGCAGCATAATTTTTTTAAAAAGAAGTTACTTGGCGGCAAGCATATTCTCCGTCATGTTATAAATTACAGGAAAATTGAAAATGATTAAGACAAAATATATGGCCTCGACATGTTTACTGGCTTTAGTTTCAAGTATGCCTTTACTTGCAGAGGAACAAGCCAGCACAGAGACAGACGAGCGTAACTGGGAAGCCGCAGCAGAGTTAGGGTATGTTAAAACCAGCGGTAACTCAGAAACAAAAAATCTTAATGCAAAATTTGATGCATCTATTGCTTATCACTCGTGGAAACACATCTTGCATCTAGAGACGCTCAACAGTTCGTCTGATGATGTTCGCTCTGCCGAAAAATACCTCGCGAAAGGACAATCAGATTATTTCATCAATGACCGCGCTTATGCTTTAGGCGTTGTTACTTGGGAAAAAGATAAATTTGATGGCTTCGACTATCAAACATCTGTTGCGCTGGGTGCCGGTTACAAAGTTATTAACGAAGCGGATATGGGTTTAAGTTTTGAACTCGCACCGGGTTATCGTGTTAGCGAGTTTGAAGCGGGATATAATGAAGAAGATGCGATTCTGCGGGTTGCAGAAAGCTTCACTTGGAAAGTCAGTGAAACCGCTACGTTGGATCAGACGCTCAGCACGGAAGCGGGCGACAGCAATACTGTTACACGATTTGGCGCGGCACTAACCAGTCAAGTAGCTGGAGACCTTTCGATGAAAGTGGGTTATTACATCAAACACAATTCTGATGTCGCCGATGATACGGATAAGACCGACCGTGAAACGGCGGTCACCTTAGTTTATAAAATATAAATTTTTAAAGCCTGTTCAGTACGCTGGTGCTTTAAAAGTGCTGGTGTACTATTTATAAATAGGTATGCGCATTCCTACTTGTTGTCGTTCAGGGGCCTCCTAAACGGACCTGTTCGCGACTCAATTCAACGCCTTTACTCTTAAGGTCGTTAGATTCATGAGCACAAAGAGTGTGCTTTATACCCTTTCAATTTATTCCCCCCTATTGCTAGTAAGAGACCGATAGTGATTAAATTAATGAATGTATGAAGTCTGCTTCGCGGTCGGTTTGATATTTATTGAATGAATTATCAAGGATCAACTTAAATGAAATGGCCCCTTAGTTTTTCCCGTTTACCTGCGGTGTTACTTTACCTATTAGGTTTGCTTGCGGTCATCGCGACCCTTTATGCGCTAGTTGTCGGCTTGCGTTTGGTGCCACCAGACCATTTACGTATGGCTGCGGGTGCTAAGGGCAGTGCTTATTATCAGTTTGCAGAACAGTATCAAACAGTACTGGCAGAAGATGGCATTCAACTAGACATTATTGAAACAGCAGGCTCACAAGATAACCGTGAACTGATGGATGATTCGGGCAGTGGCTTGGATATCGCTCTGATTCAGGGAGGCATTGCGACCAAAAACTTGAACCTAAATGCCCTTGCGGCAGTATTTCCTGAACCCCTACTTGTTTTTGCTCGGGTAGATGCGGGACTTGGAGGTAATCCTTTTTCTTGGACGGGAAAACGAGTGGCGCTAGGTGCCGAAGGCAGTGGCACCAGAGCGGTGGTTAAACAACTAGCGACACTGACCCGTGCGCCCATTCTGGCAACGCAAGATAATAGTTCTGAAAATCTTGTGGGTGGCAAGGCGGCGGCAGATGCTTTGCTTGAAGGCCGGCTAGATCTAGCTTTCTTTGTGGCTCCCTTAACGGCCCCTTACCTTCAGGCTTTATATATTGACCCCACTATTCAATTGCTCTCAATAGATCATAGTAAAACCCTGGCCAGCCAGTTCCCAGAAGCGCATTATGTCGAACTATTCAGTGGGGCCTTGCGTTATCAGCCACCTTACCCCGTTGAATCGGTTTCATTGGTTACTTTGGTGGCCAAGTTAGTCGCTAGGGATGATCTGCATCCTGCTTTGGTGAATCGTTTGATACATGCGGTGAAGAAAATTCACGGAAAGCGGGGCGCATTGGTCATGTCAGAAGCCTTCCCGAATACCAGCTTACTTGATATGCCAGCAGACGTTTATGCCGCAAAGCTGCTCAGAGAAGGCTTCAACCCCTTGGAAAAAACGCTCCCTTATTGGATTGTTGCGCAAATTAATCGCTTTGCATTGCTGCTCTTACCTATTATTTTTCTTTTACTGCCACTTTTTAAAATATTACCCGCCTTGATCGCTTGGCGGATGCAATCACGAGTGTATCGGTATTATGATCGTCTACATGAGATAGATATGTTGTTATCGATGGGAGAACCGTCTCCACCAGATGACAGTGAACGGAAAAGGCTGGGATTAGAGCTTATCGAGATCGAAGCAAGTCTACGTTCCGAATCTCTACCGCTTAAGTACCGGGAGATTGCATATACGGCGGTGCAACATGTGCAGTTGGTGCGCAGTCGACTCTGAACCTTAGTTTTATGGTTTTAATCTCAACGAGTCATATTATTTCAATATCGATAGTGCTTAAACATAGGCTGCGCTTACTATTCGCCTCGAAACTGTCGACTCCATCTCAATTGCGATATACTAGCCTCATTAATCCTAGTCAAAAATAGCGCCTAGCGAAGTGTCATTCAATAGCGGTTCAGGACAGATAGATGAGTGAAGATAAGCAGATCCCTGTAGTACAAATTGAAAGCGGTCGTAAGTTTGTAAAGCCCAGTGGTATTACCGCGATCAAAAATGGCATTAAAGGGTCAGGTCAAAAGCCAAATACCGTTCAACGTAAACCTTCATGGTTACGTATTAAGGCGCAGAGTAGCCCGCTATATAGTGAAGTCAAAAAGACCGTAAAAGAGCATCGTTTGGCAACGGTTTGTGAAGAAGCTATGTGCCCGAATATTGGAGAGTGCTGGAGCTCAGGTACAGCCACCATTATGTTGATGGGCGATGTGTGTACCCGTGCTTGTAAATTTTGTGCGGTGGACACCGGTAATCCAAAAGGGTGGTTAGATCTAGAAGAACCTGCGAATACCGCTGAATCCGTGAAACTCATGGGGCTTAAATATCTGGTATTAACCTCGGTGAACCGTGATGACTTACCTGACGGCGGCGCTCAACATTACGCCGATGTAGTGGCAAAGGTTAAAACCGAAAACCCAGGTACTGATGTTGAAGCGCTCACGCCTGACTTTTTGGGCATATTGGACAGTATTGAAACGGTGGTAAACAGCGGCATTGCGGTGTTCGCACAAAATGTTGAAACCGTTAAGCGTTTAACGCACCCTGTTCGTGACCCTCGCGCAAGCTACGAACAAACTTTAAATGTTTTGGCTCACGCGAAAACACATAATCCCAAGGTGCTCACTAAAACCAGTTTGATGCTTGGTTTAGGTGAAACAGAAGAAGAAATTTTGCAAACCATGGATGACTTACGTGAAAACAACGTTGATATCTTAACGATGGGGCAGTACTTACAACCGACGTTAAATCACTTGGCTGTAGAACGGTATGTCACGCCTGAAGAGTTTGACAAATACCGCCAATGGGGGCTGGATAAAGGCTTTTTTGAAGTCGTGTCTGGCGCCTTGGTTCGTTCAAGTTATCGTGCAGAACAAGTACTGCAAAAAAATAATGTTGGTCTCTAAAGATATTTAAGTCATTCGCTCAACAGATATCCATCGCCATTCCGGTTAAACACGACCGGAATGAGACGTGCTATATTGTAAATAACACGCTTTAATCACATCTCATTTTTTCTCAAAACTAACGCTAATCGGCATGTATAACATTATGAAACGACTTGTAGTGATTGGAAATGGTATGGCGGGTATGAAAGCGGTTGATGAGCTGATCTCTGCAGCGCCCGATAAGTATTCGATTACGGTATTTGGTGCTGAGCCTTACGGGAACTATAACCGTATCATGCTCTCGCCGGTATTATGCGGCGAGAAAACGATTGAAGACATCATGATCAATGATCGTCAATGGTATACCGATAACAATATTGTGCTGCATGCCGGTCAGGATAAAGAAGTCGTTGAGATTAATCGCTCTACTAAAACGGTGAGCGCAAAAGATGGCACCGAAGCATCTTATGACCGCTTACTGATCGCGACGGGTTCTAACCCCTTTATTTTACCGATACCCGGGCATGATCTTGACGGCGTAATTGCCTTTCGTGATGTCTATGACGTCAATAAAATGCTTAGCTATAGTGAACATAAAAATTATGCCGTGGTGCTAGGCGGTGGTTTGCTAGGGCTAGAAGCGGCTAATGGCTTGGTTCAGCGCGGTATGCATGTCACGGTCATTCATAGTAATGAAGTTTTACTCAACCGACAATTAGATCGTACTGCCGGGCACTTGCTAAAACTTGAATTAGAGAAGCGTGGGGTACACTTTAAATTGCCCGCTAAAACTCAAGCGTTAGTTGATAATGGTCAGGGTCATGTTAAATCTGTCATCTTCGAAGATGGTACTCAGCTGCATTGTGATTTGTTTGTGATGGCGATTGGTGTCAGGCCCAACATGGCTTTAGCCAAGGGCGCGGGTATTTATTGTGAAAAAGGCATTGTGGTCAGTGATACGTTACAAACCTACGACCCGACTATTTATGCGGTCGGCGAATGCATTCAACATCGCGATGACACCTTTGGTTTAGTCGCGCCCTTATTCGAACAAGCGAAGGTGTGTGCGAACCACTTAAGCGGCCATGGGGTCGCTGAATTTAAAACATTACCCAGTGCGACCAAATTAAAAGTGACCGGTATTAATCTGTTTTCACTCGGCGATTTTAATGGCGACGAAACCTGCGACATTATCCGTTTTAGTGATCCCTCGGCCGGTATTTATAAAAAATTGGTGATTAAGAATAAACACATTATTGGCTTAGTCTTATATGGTGCAACGAATGATGGCGCTTGGTATCAAAGCCTGTTGGAGCAGCGTATCAATATAGAAGCGATGCGTGAGCATTTGATTTTTGGCCAGGCGTACTTTCAACAAAATATAGAGCAGCAGCAAGATCTCGCCAGTCAACAAAATTTAGCAGGGGAGCGATAACATGGCGACTCCTGTGGAACAAAAAGCGCAAACAAATGACTCAAGTAAATTGATCGCTAAAACGATTAAAACAACCTGCTCCTATTGTGGTGTGGGTTGCGGTATTGAAGCCGAGGTGAATGCCGAAACACGCCATGTGGTGGTCAATGGGGATACGGCTCATCCTTCTAACTTTGGACGGCTTTGTTCTAAGGGCTCGTCTTTAGCGGAAACGCTCGACCTATCCAGTCGATTATTATCCCCCCAGCTATATGGCAGACCCACGGATTGGGAAACAGCACTCACCACCGTTGCCGATAAATTCAGCCAAGTTATCCAAGAACATGGGCCTGATGCGGTCGCATTTTATGGTTCTGGTCAGTTATTAACCGAAGACTATTATGTTGCCAATAAATTGATGAAAGGCTTTATCGGTAGTGGCAATATCGATACGAATAGTCGCCTTTGTATGTCATCGACCGTGGCCGGGCATAAACGAACCTTTGGTTCTGATACTGTGCCAGCCTGTTATGACGACTTTGAACATGCAGAGCTGATTATACTCGTAGGCTCTAATACGGCATGGTGTCATCCGATCTTATTTCAACGTATTAAAGCCGCAAAGGAGAACAATCCTGCATTAAAAGTTGTGGTGATTGATCCACGAAAAACGCCGACCTGTGATATTGCTGATTTACATATTCCGGTCAAAATAGGCAGTGACGTTGCCTTGTTTAATGGCTTATTAAGCTATTTGTATCAAGAAGATGCCTTGGATCATGCATTTATTCGGCAACATACTGAAGGCTTTGAACAAACCATTATTGCCGCACAAAACGATGCCTTTAATGTCGCGACCGTCGCGCAACAATGTCAGGTGGCACCGCATATTATTGAGACCTTTTATCGTTGGTATAAACACACCGAGCTTACCCTGAGTTTATATAGCCAAGGGGTGAATCAGTCGTCGTCGGGTACCGATAAAGTAAGCGCTATTTTAAATGCTCACTTAGCGACAGGGCGTATGGGTAAACCAGGGTGTGGGCCGCTCTCGTTAACCGGTCAACCGAATGCCATGGGCGGTCGTGAGGTGGGTGGCTTAGCTAATCAACTTGCTGCACATATGGATTTTGATGCCGAAAATATTGAGCGCGTTCAACGCTTTTGGCATAGCCAAAAAATAGCCGATAAGCCGGGTTATAGTGCAACCGAGCTCTTTGATGCGGTGGCGGAAGGAAAAGTCAAAGCGATTTGGATTATGGCCACTAATCCGGTGGTTAGTATGCCGAATGCCAATAAAGTAAAACAGGCATTAGAAAGCTGTGAATTTGTGGTGGTGTCTGACTGCGTTGCCCATACCGATACCTTGGATTTGGCGCATGTAAAATTACCGGCAGTGGGGTGGAGTGAAAAAGACGGAATGGTGACCAATTCTGAGCGTCGTATCTCTCGTCAGCGCGCATTATTGCGCCCAGCGGGTGATGCCAAGCCTGATTGGTGGATCATTACCCACGTCGCCCGAAAGATGGGCTTTCATGAGGCCTTTGATTACCAGTCCAGCGTCGATATCTTCCGAGAACATGCGCGCCTTTCCGGCTTTGAAAATGACGCTCAACATAAGCTACGTGATTTTGATATCTCTTTACTGGCCGAGATCAGTGAAGCGGATTACAACAACTTCCTACCGACTCAATGGCCGATTACTCAAGCACACCCTAAAGGGCTGGCACGTTTATTTGCCGAGGGTGGTTTTTTTACTGCCACGAAAAAAGCACGGTTTACCCCACTCACATTTACCTCACCTAAAAATTTACCGACGAATGAATGGCCGTTGATTTTAAATACCGGCCGAATCCGCGACCAGTGGCATACCATGACACGTACCGCCTTAGCGCCGCGTCTTAACCAGCATAAACCGGAACCATTTGTTGAAATCACTACCGCTGATGCGCTCAGCTTTCAGCTTGCACACGGTGAATTAGCAGAAATTGAAAGTGCTTGGGGGAAAATGCTCGCGCGAGTCGTGGTCACCGATACGCTGCCTCAAGGTGATATCTTTGTTCCGATGCATTGGACAGGACAGTTTAGTAGTCAGGGGCGTATGGGCGTTTTGGTCAACCCCGTGGTTGACCCAATCTCTAAGCAGCCCGAAAGCAAACATACGCCAGTCAAGATTAAAGCGTACGAAGCGCTTTGGTACGGCTTTATTATTTCTCGACACCCCTTAATTCTGGATGGCATTGATTACACGGTGCTGGTGAAAGGCGATGGCTACTTTCATTATGAACTGGCGGGTGTAAAAAAGGTGCGTCATTGGCAGTCTCACCTGTCTAGCCAGCTTTCCTCTTATGCCGGCGAGCTAGCGTGGCAGACCTATCAAGATGATAAAAAATCAGTTTTTCGAACCGCCTGCTTTGCTAACAACGAATTACAGGCTGTGTTGTTGGTGAGCCCGCAGAGTCAATTACCGGAGCGTAGTTGGATCAGCTCATTGTTCTCGACCGAGCGTGATGATGTATTAAGCATGGATGAGCGGATGGCTTTGCTAACGGGTAAGCCGCCACTCGGTACGCCTGATATTGGTAAAATCGTGTGTGCGTGTTTTAACGTTGGTGAAAAAACGATTTTATCGGCCATTAAAGATGGAAAGCTAAGTACGCCACAAGAAGTCGGGCGGAGCTGCAAGGCCGGTACGAATTGCGGATCGTGTGTGCCCGAAATTAAGGTGCTATTAGGCGCCTAAGCAGGTTATAGGCTTGTTTCTGTTTACCTGTTTCATCTTGATATGACTGGTGCATAGGGTGGGGAGTCAACCGCAATGGCCGCAGCGTACTTCCTCGAATACGGTATCAAGATCGGCTTCTTCCTGTACAAAGTCCAGAACGATGCGTAAAGCCTTCCCTTCATCTTCGATACTATATTTCTCGGTCATCTGTTTTAACCAAGTAATTTGGTCACTATTGAGCTCGACTGAATAGCTGGTTTTAATGCCGCCCATTTCGCATCTCCTCTTGTTGAGTGATCTCGTTATTTATCCGCTCGGTTTAGCAAGTAAGATCGTTTGTTTTTTGTACAATTAGTATGGTCATAATCGTCTGAAATGCAAACCGATTATTGTTAGCTTTTTATGGTTTATCGACGTGGCTATTTGTGAGAATTACAACTATATTGATCAAATACTGAACACTTAAAGCGCAAGCGAACATATAAAAGTGCTGGAAAATATGCCAAGTACACTCCACGGTAGGAGTAAGTAACCCTCCGACCCACTGCTTATTAAGCACCACTGGCATTGTTATTTTAATATCATTCAAAATAGGAAAATGTGACTATTATGAATTTTAATAACTCAACATCAGTCATCTATTACTCGCCCAGCTTACCGCTTTTGAAGCGTATGTCGCTGATATTTGTCTTCATGGCGATTGCGGGCTGCTCTAGCGTTCCTGAACGTAAACCTTTGCCCGCTGAGCTGACGTTACACGCCGAGATCGCAGGTATACCCGAAGCGCGTTTTTGGGCTGATGAATGGCCAACCTTTTCTGAAGATATATTTACTCAGTTTAGCGATGATGATTTTCGTCGAAATTTCTCGGGTGTATACGAAAAACCTCACAATTACTTAGCCATTTCAGGTGGTGGTGCGAATGGTGCTTTTGGTGCGGGTATTTTTAGTGGCTGGACGGCGAATGGAACACGCCCAGAATTTTCAATGGTTACAGGGGTAAGCACTGGTGCGCTGACTGCGCCTTTTGTTTTTTTAGGCCCAGAATACGATGAGACTTTAAAGCAGGTATACACCACAACAAGTACCGCCGATATTGCTGAAGAGCGTAGTTTTATTGTGGCGGTACTGGGTGATTCAATGTCTGATACTAAGCCGCTCCAACAATTAATAGCAAAATACATCAATGATGATGTGGTGGCTGCAATAGCAAAAGAGCACCGCAAAGGTCGTCGTCTCTTTGTGGGTACTGTAAATTTAGATGCTGGTCGATCCGTAATATGGAATTTAGGCGCGATAGCGAATAGTAACCACCCCGACAAGGGTTTTCTTCTACGTGAAGTTTTGAGGGCATCAGCGGCAATTCCTATTGCCTTTCCACCGGTGATCTTCCACGTTCAAGCTAATGGTGAACAATATGATGAACTGCATGTAGACGGTGGTACTGGGGCACAAGTCTTTGTATATCCGGCAGCCGTTAATTGGAGAATAATCACCGAAAAACTTAAAGTTCGGGGGCAACCCAAGGTCTATGTAATGCGAAATGCTTTTATTGAACCAGATTATCAAGGGGTTAATAGAAGCGTAATGCCAATTGCGTCCAGAACCATCGATTCATTAATAAGAACTCAAGGAATTGGTGATATTTATCAGATATATGCCCTTTGTAATCGCGATGGTAATGATTTTAATCTGGCTTATATCCCTACAGATTTCAACGAAAAACCAACGGAAGGATTTGACCCCATTTATATGAATAAACTTTTCAAACTTGGTTATAAAATGGGGTTAGAAGGTTATCAATGGAGGAAGGTGCCACCAGGTTATACCGTAGAAGGAGGAGAATAAATTAAGCGCCTTTAAATTCTAAGGTTCCAATCAAGCTCTGCATACAAGTAACCACAACAGTATGGAAACTCTATTTGACCACCTTGATGCGGGGTTTTGGCAGCATTGAAGTGATATTCATCTGTGTATATCAAGTAGGTTGGGGTGAGTAACACAACCCCCAACAAAGCTTGAAATGATTCATTAAGCGGGCGTTCATTTCGCTGATCACCAGCGGCCAGTTTGCTATCGTTCTCACGATTAAGTTCAGATTCCAGCCCTAAAATAGCTGGCTGTTATTTTGATTTCTTTTTAGACTTATTCGGTATTACTCATTTTTATGCCATATATACGACATAAAGACGCTATGTGGGAAGTTACTGATGTTAAGTGATTGAATAGTAATAGGTCTCTATGTTGTGTTCAGCTCATTTTTCATTCCCAAAAAGCGACATAAGGTCGCTTTTTGGGAATGAAAAATTGTTAAAATTAGCATAAGTGGTTGATTTGCATTGAAAACAAATCAAACTTAGATATTGTTTTGATTAAAATTGATATACGACTTCATGTCGTAGAATTAGCTGTTAGAAGGCAAGTATGAATAAAGCATTTTGCATCAATTGTGGAGCAGGCAAAAAAGATCCGCATGTGAAGTGCCGATCATGTGGGTTTAAGGCAATTGAAACATTAGATATTGTCAAAAGTGTTTGGCTATCAACCGATAGAAGGTTGTCTGAAGAAGACTTGGAACTCGATAGAGGTCCATCAGAGGAACAGCTTGCTATAATTGCAAAAGCAATCAAAAACGGCGAAGAAGTTCGATATCCGCAGCAAGAAATAGAGCAACTACAAAAACAATATGAGGCAGTCTCTGAAGTATCATGGTCAAAAGTAATATTAGTCGGTCTGCCATTTGTAATTATTCCATTAATTGCATTTGCAATGTTCATATACAAAAGCTTCTAACAAGTTGCTCAAACATCGTTCCGGCCAAAAAAACGGCCTCCACTGGACGCAGCAAGCTGCGCCGTTTAGCAAAGCGTTATACGAAATGAGATCAGAATGAGCTACGAATTAAAGAGAGATTTAGCCTTTAGCGGTGAGTCGAAAAGCTTGTATGTGGTTATTGCATCTTTCGTTGGTCTACTTGGCTTTGCATTTTTATTCAGTGAAGTTGGTGTTGCTAAATATTGGATGGTTTGTGTTGCGGTCGCTATTCTTTGTATGGCTTGGCTAGTGGCGCGAACGTTTACCAAGGTTATAGCATGTGAATCTTGTAAAGATGATCTTAGGGCAACTTTAATGCAACTAGGAAAAAGCTCTACTCAAGGCTATTGTCCAAAGTGCGGTAATGAAATCGTATAACCAGGCCAGCCAACATCGCCCAACAAAGAAACGTTGTGCTGGACTCGCTTCGCTCGCCGTTGCTGGCAGGCGTTATATTTTTAATACATGATTGAACTCTTTGCTATAGCTTCATTTATCACAGGTATTCCATATATGGTTATTTCCATGTGGGTGCTCCATGATTACCAGAAAAGCACTGGTAAAATTCCGCCAAGTGTTCAACTGTGGGCATTTAATAAAGATCTTAAAAGCACATACCCAGTTGCAGCTAAAGCTGGCCGTAGGCTTGAAATTTTGTGTTTGGTTTTTTTTGCCCCTTATCTGTTCAATTTTTTATTTATGGGGTAATGTTCTTGTCCACACTAAAATATAACAAGGCTATCAAAGAACGCCCACAAAGAGCCGTGGTCTGGACGCGCAAAGACACGCGCGCCCTTTATAGCGGCGTTGGTATGACTCCCCACGTCAAGATAAACGTACAAATTCCTGCCGATTGCACGGCCAGAGCATTTTTCTTTTTTAACTAACTTCCCTTTATTTATCTTAGGAAGTGCAAGCGCATCAGGTGAA
>Ga0209184_1000174_pt1 | contig 83580 bp, 72 predicted proteins | sample EN8Hudsemesocosm_2_FD_184627 | JGI IMG/M metagenome (GOLD analysis project Ga0209184, IMG submission 184627) | Methane-oxidizing microbial communities from mesocosms in the Hudson Canyon - EN8C Hudson Canyon (SPAdes) (version 2) | ecosystem: Environmental > Aquatic > Marine > Cold seeps | place... | reverse complement strand
AATTCTTTTTCCCTTCTCGTTAGCGTTAACCGCTTCCGTTTAGGAGGGGCGCATTCTACAGCACCTTTACTTCGCGTCAATCTTTATTTCGTTTAATTCTTTAAGTGCTTTTGGCACTCAAAACCTTAGCTGAAACAAAAACCTTCACCAGAATAAAACCATTGATTTACATCAATTATTAACTGTTTAATCCTGCTTCTAACTCGCTGCGTTTAAGCAGGTCTGTTTGAAGAGGAGCGCATTATATAGAGCCCCGACTTTAGGTCAATAGCTTATTCAAAATAAATGAATATTTCTGCCATTTAGCATAAATACTCCATCTTTCGATCAGATAATAAACAACTATTCGCCACGCCCCTTTCTAAGCAGCGCATTAAATGGTCCCGACAAAGTATACAAAGCAAAAACAGCAAGAAGAATAATCGTTGGCTCCAGCGCAATCACTGCAAACACCAACACCATAATCAATATTGCAGTAAACGGCACCCTACGCTTCATATCCAACTCTTTAAAGGAGTGATACTTAACATTACTCACCATCAACACCCCCGCACCTGCCACAATAATCATTGTTAATAAGTTCAACCACCCACTTTGATCCAAATCATGAACAAACCAAACATAACCTGCAACAATCGCTGCTGCAGACGGACTCGGCAAACCAATGAAGTACTTTTTATCGACCACATCTATTTGCGTATTAAATCGAGCCAGACGCAAAGCAGCACCCGCCACATAAATAAAGGTAACAATCCACCCAATATTGCCCAGCGTTTGCAAACTCATTGTAAAAGCCACCAAAGCTGGCGCTACACCAAACGCCACCATATCAACCAAGCTATCATATTCAGCACCAAACTCACTTTGCGTATTTGTCATTCTTGCGACACGACCATCCAATCCATCAAGTATCATGGATATAAAAATTGCAATCGCTGCATTATCAAAGTGACCGTTCATTGCCGCGACAATAGCGTAAAAGCCAGAAAACAAGGATGCCGTTGTAAATAAATTAGGCAGAAGATAAATCCCCCTACTACGAATACTTTTCTGCTTGGAAGCTACCGACCCTGTAGATGAATCACTTTCAACACCATCCACTTGAGCAGCATCAACATTTTCTTTTTCTGGAGTTGCATCAGTCATTAATATATTCACCCATAAAGAAGCTTTCTAATTTAAAAAAAAACGGCCCACAAACACTTTCTGCTTATGAGCCGTTTAATTTTAGTCTTTTTACTAAACTAATGCTTAGTTTTTACTCTGATCAACAATCTTATTAATCCAAGGCATCATTCCACGAAGTTTCTCACCCACTTTTTCAATTGGGTGTGCAGCATTGTTACGACGGTATGCCGTCATAGAAGAATAGTTCGTTGCACCTTCTAAGATAAACTTCTTAGCATATTCGCCATCTTGAATATCTTTAAGCGCTTGACGCATCGCCTTTCTAGACTCTTCGTTTATTACTTTAGGCCCCGTAACATACTCACCATACTCAGCGTTATTTGAGATTGAGTAGTTCATGTTGGCAATACCGCCTTCATACATCAAGTCAACAATCAGCTTCAGCTCGTGCAAACACTCAAAGTAAGCCATTTCTGGTTCATAACCTGCTTCAGTCAGCGTTTCAAAACCCATTTTAACTAACTCTACTGCACCACCACACAAAACAGCCTGCTCACCAAATAGATCAGTTTCTGTTTCATCTTTGAAAGTCGTTTCAATAATACCCGTTCGACCACCACCTACACCCGAGGCATAAGAAAGCGCTAACTCTTTAGCAGTACCTGTCGCATCCTGATGGATCGCAATCAAATCAGGAATACCGCCACCTTTAACGAACTCTGAACGTACAGTATGACCAGGCGCTTTCGGTGCAATCATGATTACATCAAGATCAGCACGAGGAACAACCTGATTGTAGTGAATCGCAAAACCGTGAGCAAAAGCTAATGTAGCGCCTTGCTTCAAGCTTGGCTCAATCTCTTCTTTATATAGAATTGATTGAAACTCATCAGGCGTTAGCAACATTACAACATCAGCACCAGCAACTGCTTCTGCTACAGGCTTAACTGTTAGGCCGTGCGCCTCTGCTTTCGCCACTGAAGAAGAGTTCGTACGTAAACCAACAACAACATCAACACCAGAATCTTTCAAGTTACACGCATGCGCGTGCCCTTGCGAACCGTAACCGATAATTGAAACTTTTTTACCTTTGATGATCGACAGATCACAATCTTTATCATAATAAACTTGCATAACTTTCCCCTAAATAACGTCTGACACCTAGTGCCAATTCAAAATAACTTCAATAACGGCAAACCTTAATTAAAGGCTTAACATTTTTTCTCCGCGAGCGATGCCAGAAATACCACTACGGACAACTTCAAGCACACCACCCTCTACAACCGACGCAATAAATGCATCTAGCTTGTGGCTATTTCCCGCGACCTGAACTGTATAGACAGCACTTGTCACATCAACAATTTGACCTCTAAAAATATCAACCAGACGCTTAACTTCTTCTCGCTGAGATCCAGACGCCTTAATTTTGATTAACATAAGTTCCCGCTCAATATGAGCACCCTCAGTTAAATCAACCAACTTAACAACCTCAACCAACTTGTTTAACTGCTTAGTAATCTGCTCAATTACCTTGTCAGAACCAGAGGTTGTAACGGTTAATCGCGACAACGAGATATCATCTGTCGGCGCAACCGTTAAAGTTTCGATATTATAATTACGCTGCGAAAATAACCCAACAACTCGCGACAAAGCTCCAGGCTCATTTTCTAATAGAACTGAAATAATTCGACGCATGATATTAAGTCCTCTCCGTCTTGCTAAGCCACATATCATTCATTGAGCCACGCGCTATTTGCATTGGATAAACATGCTCAGTAGGATCAACATAGACATTAATGAAAACCAAACGGTCCTTCATATCAAAAGCTTGCTTCAAAGTAGTTTCTAAATCTTCAAGCTTATTGACCGTTAGGCCAACATGACCATAAGACTCAACAAGCTTTGTAAAGTCAGGCAGTGATTTCATATAAGACTGCGCATGACGCGACTCATAATTCATATCCTGCCACTGACGAACCATTCCTAGCGATTGATTATTTAAAATCACCACCTTCAGCGGAATATCATATTGATTACAGGTAGATAGCTCTTGAATATTCATCTGAATACTACCCTCACCTGTTACGCATACAACTTCTTCATCAGGAAAGCTTAACTTTATTCCCATCGCAGCCGGCAAGCCAAAACCCATCGTGCCTAAACCGCCCGAGTTAATCCATCGATTCGGCTTATCGAATTTATAATATTGCGCAGCGAACATCTGATGCTGACCAACATCCGACGTGACATATGCGTCTCCCTTGGTCACTTTATACAACGCTTCAATTACATTTTGCGGCTTGATATTATCTGACGTAGACGCTTCATAATGACCCGCATGAACCGTACGCCAATCACTTATTCTGGCCCACCACTCATCCAAAGCACCTTTATCGGGCGTTTTTTCATCCGCATCAAGCAGCGCAAGCATATCTTCAAGTACAGAATCTACTGGACCTACAATCGGCACATCAACCTTAACAGTTTTTGCAATATTGGCCGGATCAATATCAATATGAATAATACGAGCACCCGGACAAAATTTGTCTGTCCCGTTTGTTACCCGATCATCAAAGCGCGCACCAACAGCCAAGACTAAGTCCGAATGATGCATCACTTGGTTAGCTTCATAGCTACCATGCATGCCTAGCATTCCAACATTACGCTCTCCTGTTCCAGGATAACCACCCAAACCCATCAAAGTATTAGTAACAGGAAAGTTCAGACGATCAACCAATTCAGTTAACTGAGCAGAAGCACCACCTAAAATAACACCGCCCCCGGCATAAATCACAGGTCGTTTTGCGGCCAACAGCATTTCTACTGCTTTTTTGATTTGCCCAGAATGCCCACGAACAGGCGGCGTATAAGAGCGCAATTTTACCTTTTTAGGGTAAATATACTCAAACTTCTCATTTGGCGCTGTCATATCCTTTGGAATATCAACAACGACCGGGCCAGGACGCCCAGACTCAGCAAGATAAAAAGCTTTCTTTAATACTTCCGGAATTTCAGAAGCATGACGAATAGCCATACTATGCTTTACGACTGGACGAGAAACCCCCATCATATCCGTTTCTTGGAATGCATCTTCACCAATAAGGTTTGAAGGCACCTGCCCACATAAGACGACCATCGGCACTGAATCCATAAATGCCGTTGCAATACCTGTTACGGTATTGGTCGCCCCTGGACCAGATGTAACAAGCACAACACCCGCTTTACCAGTCGCACGCGCATAACCATCAGCCATATGCACAGCTGCCTGCTCATGACGCACTAAAATATGTTCAACTTTGTCCTGCCGGAATAGTGCATCATAAATATGCAACACTGCTCCGCCTGGATAACCGTATATGTATTCAACCCCTTCGTCATTTAAAAAACGAGCGATCATATCGGCGCCAGATAATAGCTCCACGATAATTACCTTCTGTTAAATAGTTTTTGGAAGCTTAATCCGAGTTAACACTCACTTCTTTTGGAAGCTCATTGGACGCAGTTAGTGCATTTCAATAATTGTCACGGCGGGATATTTCGCCTAATACGGTATGTTTTATTTAACACCGCATTCTATATTTGACCAATCATTGCTGCCTTTTTTTTAGACAACCAATACACTAGGTGATACCGAAATCGCTTGGAGTGACGATCACGGTAAAACACAAGAAAAAGCAACCGACAATTCTGACATCTTAATAAATAGAGTCAATATAAATTCGCGTTTTTTAAGCATATTTTGTAATTTGTAGTAGAAAAACAGTCAAAATACACTTCTTGGTTTATAGTTATAACAATCTTGCAGATTATTGAGTCGGCACTTTATAAGACACATTTTCACAAATTCGAGCTAACTATAATGAATAAACACAATTGCTTCACCCATAAATTACTCACTATCGCTTTAACCTTTTTTTCATTAACAGGCGCGCTATATGCAGGGCAAGTTTATAAGTGGACGGATAATGATGGCGTTATCCACTACTCAGATACTAAACCTGCCAATATCACATCAAAGAATCTTAAAATTAAGACAGGAAAATCTAGCGGAACAAGAAGCAGCGCTCAAGAACAAGCTAAAACACTTACCGAAACACAAGCTCAGCAACTCGCTACCCAAGCCCAAAATTTGCAAGCTGAAACCGCTAAACGCGAAAACGATGCGCGCTGCCAGACCCTACGAGACAACCTTGTTAAATTTAGAGAGAATAGCCGTATAAAAACCAAAGAAAATGGCGAGCTAAGATATCTGACGCCAGAAGAAATTATTACTAAAACAACTCAATACAAAAAAATACTCAAAGATGAATGCAGCGAATAAATAACAAGCTAGGCGTAAATTCGCCTAGCTTGTACGCTTTGGACAGATAAACAAATCAAGTCACTCAGATATAAACTCAATCTCTGAGCCACTTACTCTCGCTCTAATCTTTGCTCCCGAAGTAAATTCTCCCGCCAGAATCTTTTGCGCAAGCGGGTTTTCAACCCAACGCTGAATCGCACGTTTTAATGGTCGAGCGCCATATACCGGATCAAAGCCAACCTCAGCCAATTTGCTCATCGCATCCAAATCAAAATTCAAGACAATCCCCTGCTCTTCAAGTCGTTGATTTAAGATTTTCAGCTGGATCGTTGCAATGCTTTGAATCTCCTCAGCCCCCAGCGAGTGAAACACCACTACCTCATCAATTCTATTAACAAACTCAGGCCTGAAATGTGAAGAAACAGATTCCATTACCGCCGATTTTATCTGTTCATAGCTAGAGGCTTCTAACCCTAAAGACTGAATAACATCTGAACCAAGGTTTGAAGTCATGACAATAACGGTATTTCTAAAATCAACCGTACGCCCCTGACCATCGGTTAAACGCCCATCTTCCAGCACTTGAAGCAAAATATTAAATACATCAGGATGCGCCTTTTCCACTTCATCTAACAATAGCACCGAGTAAGGTCGTCGTCTCACAGCCTCTGTTAAGTAACCACCCTCTTCATAACCAACATAACCCGGGGGGGCACCAATTAAACGCGCTACAGAATGCTTCTCCATGAATTCGGACATATCAATTCTAACCATTGCTTCTTCGGTATCGAATAAGAAGCCAGCCAAAGATTTACATAATTCTGTTTTACCTACCCCTGTTGGGCCTAAAAATAGAAACGAACCATTAGGCCTATTTGGATCAGACAACCCTGCTCGTGACCGACGCACAGCATCCGAAACAGCTTTCACGGCCTCACTCTGGCCAATTACTTGCTGATGAAGAACATTCTCCATTCTTAATAACTTTTCTCTTTCACCTTCCAGCATTTTTGTCACAGGAATGCCGGTCCATTTAGAAACCGTTTCAGCAATTTCATCTTCCGTCACTCGATTTCGCAGCAGTGTCATCCCCATCATTTCGGCCTGACCAGCCATATCCAGCTGCCTTTCTAGCTCGGGAATAGTGCCATATTGCAACTCTGACATTCGAGCTAAATCACCATCCCGTCGAGCACTATCCAGCTCTAAACGTGCTTGCTCTAAGTTACTCTTCACTTTCTGGGAACCATGCAGCGCTGCTTTCTCGGCCACCCAAACCTCTTCTAAGTCAGCAAACTCTTTAGATAGTTCACTAATCACCACATTCAAATCTTTAAGGCGCTTTTTAGAGGCCGCATCCTTCTCTTTTTTAAGCGCCTCTCGTTCGATTTTCAGCTGAATTAAGCGTCTTTCAAGACGGTCTAAAGGCTCTGGCTTCGAGTCCATTTCCATCCGTATCTGACTCGCAGCTTCATCAACCAAGTCAATTGCTTTATCAGGCAACTGTCTATCCGCTATATAACGAAAGGATAACTTTGCAGCGGCTATAATGGCGCTATCCGTGATTTGAACACCATGATGCACTTCGTAACGCTCTTTTAAACCACGCAATATTCCTACCGTATCCTCAACACTCGGCTCTTCAACCAATACTTTTTGAAAGCGTCGCTCCAAAGCCGCGTCTTTTTCAATATATTCACGATATTCATCAAGCGTCGTTGCGCCAACACAATGAAGTGCTCCTCGAGCCAGTTCGGGCTTTAGCATGTTACCTGCATCCATCGAACCTTCCCCCTTCCCTGCTCCCACCATGGTATGTAGCTCATCAATAAACAATATGATCTGACCTTCTTGTTTGGCCAGTTCATTTAGAACGCCCTTCAAGCGCTCTTCAAATTCACCTCTAAACTTCGCACCCGCGATGAGCGCCCCCATATCCAAAGAGAGAACACGCTTATCCTTTAAGCCATCAGGCACTTCACCGTTTATAATTCGCTGCGCCAAACCTTCAACAATGGCTGTTTTACCTACACCAGGCTCACCAATAAGTACGGGATTATTTTTACGTCGACGCTGAAGCACTTGAATTGTTCGGCGTATTTCATCGTCCCGACCAATCACTGGGTCTAACTTTCCTTCTGATGCCAGCGCCGTTAGATCTACTGTAAATTTATCTAGCGCCTCTCTTTTTTCTTCTGCACCCTGGTCATTCACGGCATCACCCCCTCTAACCTGATCAATAGCACCTTCTATGGAAGACTTTGCCACATTATGTTTTTTTAATAGCGTCCCGAGTAAACCCTTGTCATCTATTGCTGCCAATAGGACCATTTCACTCGAAATAAATTGATCTCCCTTTTTTTGAGTCAATTTATCAGCAATATTTAGTAAGCGACCAAGGTCATTAGACATATGAATATCGCCATCACTCCCCTCTACCGTCGGTAAACGAGAAACATGCTCACCAATTTCCTGACGAAAAGCTTTTACATCAACGTTGGCCGACCTCAACAATGCAGTGATACTGCCATTTTGATCCAGCAACACCTGCATAAGATGAATCGGTTCAATAAAATTATGATCTTTACCTAAAGCCACTGACTGGGCATCAGATAATGCCATTTGGAGACGACTGGTAAGCCGGTCAATTCTCATACATTTTCCTCAATATAGCGTCACAGGTGACGACTCAATAATGTTCTATAGTTTATAAATGGCGGTTGATTTAATGATTTTCAAGCCTGTTACCGTAAAATAGTGACAAAAAATTGACGCTCATCAAGTAACCCTAAGGCATGATTTTTTATTTTTCTTTCGGCCACTTGTTTTATGTCATTTACAGTCATGATTTAGTTTTGTTATTTTCTTACCACACACTAACCATTCAAGGCAGTAAGTTTTATTATGGATAATTCTCAATTCTTTTCTCGTTTAATTACTTTCACGCGTAAAGACCAACAGGTTGGCTTAGCAGATATAAATCATCCTGACACAATATCACCTTTAGACGAATGGTTGAGTGTCGTCGTTTCACTCGCTGACGGACATCACACCATTCAGGAAATGATTAGCTTCATGGCTCGTCAATACAGTCAACAACAAGCACCCGATAATTTGGAACAAACCCTGCATTCAGTGATTGAAAGGCTCGTAGAAGAGAAGGTTATTCAACTAAGCAATCGAATTACAACATTACCCTACTACTTAGCAATGCCAATAGAAGAGCTGAATATAGAAAAAGCCAAAAAGCTAATGTTGGAAGATAATTACCATTATTAACGCTTTAACACTTTATCGATAGCAATTCGATACTGAGCAATCAGTTCACACCAGCTATATTGTTTAAGCATGCTACTTATTAAGCGCCTATTCACTTGTCGCCCCATAATATCTAGCAATGTATTAACTGCCGATACAGCCTCTTTTTCAGGGTCTTCCATATAACCCTCATAACAATAAGCATTGTCAATATACTCGCGATATGAAAGTCGGCTTGGTACTAGAGGTATGCAACCAGCTGCAACAGCCTCCATGACAGAGATGCCTTGAAACTCATGAATAGACGTAGACAATACAATATCGCACTGAGTTAACAAGTTATAATAGTCATCTACGTTCGAGATATACCCAAAAGTCGTTACCTGCGTTGAAAAAATCGACTGAATTTGATCAAATTCAGCTGGCACACTACGAAACTGCTCACCCACAATGTTAATTTCAAACGAAATATCCCTTGCCTTCAACTCAGTCAAAAACAACAAAAGCCTATCAGGGCCTTTGTCGTACTCCCAGCGATGATTCCATAAAATTCTAACCGTCGAGTTTAACGGAGACACATCATGTAAACGTTCGAATAGATGATCCGCAATAGGGACAGGGATAACAGATGATTTGCACTGTAGCCGCGAAGATAAATCAGTCAGTGTAAAGTCTGGCAATTTATTCATTAACTGGTCGCAACCATCAAAGAATGTTTTTTGATTAAATTCTGAATTAAAAATAATACGATCCGCTGCCATCGCTGAATATAGATTTACCATTTGAGCTTCTAGTACAGACTTTTGACGTTCACTTTTTGGGTATTCAAACTGGTTTTCATGAAAATAAACAAGCGAAGGAGTGACCGATAACGTAGGCACCAGCCCCTTTAACGCTGCTAAATCAACCATTGAAGTCACCAGCATAAAATCGTATTTTTGAGTGAGTTCCTCACTATATTGACTTATAAAACTGATAGGATTACCTCGTATCCGCCAACTAAAAAAGCGCGCTGGCAAATGCAGTACAGTCCAATCAATGCATTGCAAGCCCTTCTCTATCCCATTTCGCCAATATTTGTGACTCCCAGCATCATAAGCCGAGAGTATTAAGCCTTTTAAGCGCTTGCTTGTCATAAGAGTTTGAAGTCAGTTGAAGTAGACTGCCATTGTAGACTACTTAAGTTAGTTTAACTGGAGCGCAAATAATGCGCTTCAGACTAATTGAATTACGCATCTTTTCAATTTTCACCCCCTGCATTTGATATACGTTATGGGCGATTAATTTCCCGCATTAAAACCAATGTACCGCAGATTATTATGATCGAATTGTTCACGCATTGACGAATTTAGTCATAATAAAAAATAGGGTTTATGCATCCATACTGAACAATATCGATCACTAAATTCTATGAATAGCTTTGACACCAGCGATGAAACACGCGTTAATACAATAAAATAATAGGTGATTTAATTTGCTCAACTATCTTCCCATACAAAAATTACTACTGCATCCATACCATTTACTATGCTTGGTTGTCGTTGTATACATTTTTACCTTTCAAGTTGGTGGTCAAGGCTTAGTCTTGCCTTCTCTTCAAGATAGCAGCCATGCTTTAGTGTTTGGCTTAGCGACCAATTTATTGTTATTAGTATTCGTTCCTGAACAACCTATACCAAACATCGTCCGTGTTAAATACGTTCTGGCAATCTGTTGCTCGGCTTTTTTATTTGGCATTTTCATCGAACTGGTACAGCCATTTTTTGGCCGCAATAGAAGTTTACTTGATGCCAGCTATGATTTAGCTGGATGCAGCGCTGCAGGGTTATTCTACTGGTATAAACATGCCGAACACGACCGCACAAAACCAACATTATTACTCATTGCATGGCTACAAGTTCTGAGCTGCCTTATTATTCCCGCATCAAATGTATGGATCGTACTGCAACGCAATTTAGCAGCCCCAATGCTGGTCAGCTTCGACGCCCTATGGGAGCGAAGCATTCGTAGCATCAATGACCGCACGCAATTATCAATCGTTCATCCACCTGCAAGCTGGAAACATGCAGGCCTTGTCGGCAAGTTCACCTTTGGCCTTGCAACGTATCCGGGCATTTCGTTCCCCTATATTTATAGCGACTGGTCAGATTATTCTACATTAGCCTTCGCTGTTTTTTCTGAGCAAAACCAAACTGAAGTGCTTCATTTACGCGTTCATGACACCCAACACAATCAAAAGTACAGCGACCGTTACAACCAAGCAATAAACATAGACCCAGGTTTGAATCTGATAGAAGTGGATTTAAATAAAATAAAAAACAGCCCAAAATTACGAGAATTGGATTTGAGTCGTATCGTTACCATCGGGCTATTTATGGCAAAACTTAAAGAACCGGTGACACTCTATATTGATGACATTCAATTACGCTAGTCTGCATTAAGCCAAATCAATGAAGCCATTCGCCCAGATTCCAGCCCATCACGACGATAAGAATAGAAATATTTTTCATCAGCATAAGTACAATACTGACCACCGTATATTTTATCTATTCCCGCTAAATTTAACTGTAAGCGAGCCAGATGATAAATATCAGCCATCCATTTGTTAGGTGCTTCACTTGGGGTAAACGCAGAATGGTTTTGAGGGTTATTTGCTACAAAAGCCTGATAGACATCATTTCCCACTTCAAAATGAGCTCGACTAATAGCAGGCCCTAACCAGACCATGACTTGTGATGGATCAGGAAAGCGCTGCACGGCTTTTTGTAAAATTCCGCCCGCTAAACCTCGCCACCCTGCATGTATAGCAGAAACGTTCGTACCCGCCTGATCACAAAACAAAACAGGTAAGCAATCTGCAGTCATCACCACACAGGCAAGGTTATTTTCAGAAGTCTCACTGCCATCTGCCGGTACAACTTGTCCACCGGCGACAGCAGTAATAATAGTTTGGCCATGCACTTGATCTAGCCATGCAATCTGAGACTCAGCCAAACCCGTATAATTAGCAAGGATCTGCCTATTTTTAACGACGCTTTTATATTGGTCACTCACATGCATCCCTAAATTTAAACTCGCAAAGCCGCCCGTACTCACACCACCTAATCTTGTTGTCACCAAGGCTTTAACCGCTTTAGGCGCTGGCCAATCTGGCACGAGTACGCGATCCGTTTGCATTACTTAGTTTCAGCTAAGGTCGCAAGCAAGGCTTGCATATCCGTAGGTAAGTCAGACTCCCAACTCATTTCTTCGCCCGTCCTAGGGTGAATCAAGGTTAACGCTTTCGCATGCAGCGCTTGCCGTCCGAAAGCACGCAAGAACTCTTTCACCTCCTCAGAAACGCCTGCGGGTAATTTCAATCGACCCGCATACGTTTGGTCACCGATTAAAGGGTGATTAATACTCGCCATATGAACACGTATTTGGTGTGTTCTACCTGTTTCTAGCTTGACTCGAATATGCGTATAAGCTGGAAAACGTTCCAACACTCGGTAATGCGTAATAGCGATCTTACCAAAAGGGTGCAAGGCCATTTTTTTTCTATTTTTCGGGCTACGTGCAATCGCTGCATCAACCGTTCCACCGCCGGTCATCGTATTCACGACCACTGCTTCATATTCACGCCCCATTTCACGCGTTTGAAGTTGGTCGACAATATGGGCATGCGCAATTAACGTTTTCGCGACCACCATCAAACCCGTCGTATCTTTATCAAGCCGGTGAACAATACCAGCACGGGGTACGGCTTCAATATCAGGATAATGATGCAATAATGCATTCACCAAGGTGCCACTATAGTTTCCAGCAGCAGGATGAACCACCATGCCAGCGGGTTTATTGATGATGATGATATCGTCATCTTCATAAACAACATCAATATCAATATTTTCTGCTTCCCAATCACCCTGACTTTCTAGCTCAGCTTTAACCTCGATCAAGTCATTCACTCTGACTTTATCTTTTGGTCTCAGCGTTTTTTTATTCACCAGCACGCTACCCGCTTTAATCCACTGCTGTAGACGAGAGCGGGAATAATCGGGCATTAATTCTGTCATCACTTGATCCAAGCGGCAGTCAGATAACCTTAACGGCACCACAAATTCGTCTTCAACAACCTGAGTCATAAATATTTTTCACTTTAGAAGTTTGTTTGTAATCAGTTTATGCAACACTATTCGCTTAAAGACCAACAGTGTTCAATGCTAATATAGACTATTTGTCATACAAGCTTGGCACAAACTATGGGATAATAGCTCGCCATTATAGCCTGCTTGGATCTTCACGTGAAATATCCCGTACCACAGGCATCCAATATTATTTTATTCAGTAGAGAATTATGCGTTTAATCAGTATTTTTTCAGTATTCATTATTGTCTGTATTAGCCTAAGTGGTTGTAGTTCGGCTCCTAAAAAGGAATCTTCAGAACAACAGCTTTATGACGATGCAAAAAAAGCAATCAAGCTAAGGAACTTCTCTCAAGCGACAATTGCACTAGAAGAACTAGAAGCAAGCTTTCCATTTGGTAAATATGCCGAACAAGCTCAGTTAGATTTAATCTATGCCAGATATAGTGGGCTTGACCTAGAGGGGGCTATTCTCGCCTGCGATCGCTTTATTCGCCTACACCCGCAAAGCCCTAGCGTTGATTATGCCTATTACACACGCGGCATTGCTAATTACAGCTTAGATATCGGTATCTCAAGCCAATATTTTACGATGGTTGATAACAGCTCTCGAGATCCTGGGCACATGCGCCTAGCCTTTAAAGACTTTTCTGAGCTATTAAATCGCTTCCCCAGAAGCACCTATGCCTCTGACGCACAACAACGAATGATACAAGTCCGCAACAACCTTGCTCAGTATGAACTTCACGCCGCTCGTTATTACATTAAACGAGAGGCTTTTATTGCGGCTGCAAACCGAGCCGCCTATGTCGTTAAGAATTTCCCGAATACGCCTGCAACCGAAGATGCCTTAATTATGATGGTTGAGCTATATAATGAACTAGGCTTATCCAGCCAAAAAGCAGATGCCTTGGCTGTACTTAAAACGAACTACTCCGAAGGGAAAGCTTTTGATAGCGAACAAAATTTTGTCCCACAGAACAAGCTAAAACAAAGCCGTAGCTTACTTAGTGTCCTTAGCTTTGGCTTTTTTGACTAGCCATCACCTTTATCATTTAAAAAAACACGCTGTATCAGGAGCGAATAGATGAACATCCGCGAAAGCATTGTGAAAGAGATGCAAGTTTTAGCTTCTATAAGCGCTGAATTTGAAATCAAACGACGTACAGACTTCATTAAGAAAAGTCTTCTGGGCTCAGGTTTGAATACCTTGGTTCTTGGTATTAGTGGTGGTATAGACTCTTGCACCTGCGGAAAATTAGCTCAGCGTGCTATTGATGAATTAAATTTGGAAAATCACGATAAAACATTTCAGTTTGTTGCCGTACGCCTACCTTACGGCGAGCAGGCTGACGAACATGACGCGCAAGCCTCAATCGACTTTATTGCACCCAGTTTATCTGTCAGTGTCAATATCAAAACTACAGCCGACGCACTCCATGCAGATGTGACTCAAGCCTTAAAAAATGCCAACGCACTCAATGCGAGTGCAAACCAACTCGACTTCGCTAAAGGCAATGTCAAAGCACGCGCACGCATGGTCGCGCAATATGACTTGGCAGGTATTCTAGGTGGGCTCGTACTGGGTACCGACCATTCTGCTGAAAACATTACTGGATTTTATACAAAATATGGCGATGGTGCGGTGGATCTTGCCCCTTTATTCGGATTGAATAAACGCCAAGTTCGCTTACTCGCCAAAACAATGGGCTGCCCTCAACACTTAATTGAAAAAGCCCCCACAGCAGACCTTGAGTGCAATGAACCAGGCAAAAAAGACGAAGATGCTTTAGGTGTTACTTACGATCAGATCGATGACTTTCTAGAAGGAAAAGAAATCGAATCATGGGCCGCTGACAAACTCATTAATATTTATAAAGCGACTCAACATAAACGTCAGCCAATCCCTACAATTTACGACTAAACTGTTAGCAGAGATCGTGCTTATAAGTTGCGCTAACCTATTTTCCCGTTATTTGATAAAATGCCACCAAATTCTACTAGTGAGTAAATAATTTTGTTTTCAGAACTCGATAACAGACTAATCCAGGCAATCACAGAAGCTGGCTTTGAACAACCTACCAAGGTACAAGAAGCTACCCTAGAGTTAGCACTGGATGGCCATGATCTTTTTGTGAGTGCCGAAACAGGTAGCGGTAAAACAGCTGCTTATCTACTGCCAACATTCGAGCAATTACTTGAAGATGACGAACAAGGCGAAATAGCCGGCTTAGTATTGGTACCAACGCGAGAGTTAGCACAACAAGTCTTAACGCATGCCAAGTCATTGGCGCGCTATACATCTTTGAAATTAGGTCACATTGGTGGTGGTACCGATATTCATAAGCAAACGGAAATTATTAAAAATCCACCACATTTTTTAGTAGCCACACCAGGACGCCTACTTGAATTATTAGCGCGTGACTTACTCGATTTAAGTGGCGTTAAAACCTTTATTCTGGATGAAGCCGATCGCCTACTCGACATGGGTTTTAGTGAAGACATCTTAGCCATCGCAGAACACTGTAGTCAGCGCCAGCAAACACATCTTTACTCAGCAACGCTCGCAAATAAGAAGTTAAGAGGTTTAGCAGACGAATTACTGACTGACGCCATGGTCATTGAACTTAATAAGCCCACCGACACCCATGAATCTATCGAACAGCAAATCATTTTTGCGGATGATAAGGCGCATAAGTTCAAACTACTATGTTGGTTACTTAAAAATGAAACCTATCGTCATTCCATTGTATTCTGCAACTCCAAAGAACAAGTAGACCAAGTCTATCGTGTGATGCAGCAGCAAGAAATTAGCGCGGGCGTGCTGCATGGTGATAAAGACCAGAAACAACGTAATCTCGTTATGAGTAAGTTAAGGCGAGATGAATTAAAGATCATGGTCGCCACAGATATCGCCGCTCGAGGCCTTGATATTAAAGGTATGGACTTGGTGATTAACTTTGAAATGCCGCGTCGAGGTGAAATTTATGTTCACCGAATTGGCCGAACAGGTAGAGCTGGTGAGAAAGGCACTGCGATTACGTTGATCAGTAACCCCGAATACAATCTCATGGCTGGCATCGAACGTTTTTTGAAGCAAACCTTTGTTCGGCGGAAAATAAAAGAACTGGTCGGTAAATACAAAGGCCCTAAAAAGCTTAAAGCCTCTGGAAAAGCGGCAGGTTCAAAAAAGAAAAAGCTAAATAAGGCCGGCGGAAAAATCAAAAAAGGCAATAAAAAGCCGAAGCAAAAAAAGTAAGTGATCGCTTTACTCGAAAGTGACTCATTGTCATTCCGCTTATTTTTGTAGGCGGAGTTTGGGGCTGAATTCGTATTGCATCGCCATTTTCAGGTATACAACAGAATGGAATCCGATCGAAAAATACACCAGAATGACAAGTTTTTAAATAAATAGAACGACTTAATCCTCTTCGAAGAGTTTTCCAAGCATGGCGTGATAAATATCTTTATCACCGATATAACCGACTATTCTATTCTGATCCATAACCAATACGCCGTGCCCGGTATGATAACGGATTTCCATCACATCCTTCATCAGCGTATTGGTGTGCACCAGTGTTGGCTGCTTTAACAACGCTTCAATCGGCTTTTCTGGAGACCAATTTTGCAGATCATGCTTTTGACTGCCATAACGAACACAACTATTCAAAGGCGCTTCGCCCAACCTCAACCAGTAGTCATGACGTTGGCTTAGGCAATATTCATTATCTAACGTTTGCAGCTCGCTTAACGGACGAAGTAAAGCATTCGCTTTTACCACCTCAACTGGATTAGTGTGAGCCACAAAATTTCTCACATAGTCATCAGCGGGGTTCAGCACAATATTTTCTGGCGTATCATGCTGAACAATCTCACCATCTTTCATAATCGCAATATGATTACCCAGCTTTAAGGCTTCATCGAGGTCATGACTAACAAATACCACTGTTTTACGAAGCTGCTCTTGTAAACGTAGTAGCTCATCTTGTAGCTGATTACGAATCAAAGGGTCTAAGGCTGAAAAAGGCTCGTCCATTAATATAATATCAGTTTCCATCGCCAGAGCACGCGCCAAACCTACTCGTTGCTGCATACCGCCAGATAGTTCTGCAGGACGTTTTTTTGCCCATTGAGATAAGCCAACCAAGTCTAACTGGTGCATCACTCGATCATTAATATGGCTACGATCCAATCCTTTTTGCTCCAAACCGAAGGCAACATTTTGTGCCACGGTTAACCAGGGCATTAAGGCGAACTTCTGGAACACCATCGTAATGCGCTCCATTCGCACTTTACGCTTCTCAGCCTCATCCAAAGCTAAAAAATTCTGCATCCCCTGATCAGTTTCTAATATCACTTCTCCCCGACTAATAGGATTCAGTCCGTTGGCCGTTCTTAACAAACTTGATTTGCCGGAGCCAGATAAGCCCATCAGCACACATATTTCACCTTTTGCGACCGATAAGCTGGCATTACGCACCGCCGCGGTTAAACCTGTTTTTTCAAGAATTTTGCTTCGACTCATTCCTTGGTCTAATAACTGGATAGCCCGTTCTGGTTGTTTACCAAAAATCACATCAACGTTCTTAAACTCAATCATTCTTGATGCCTACTCTTTGATAATCTATCTAACATAATCGCGACCAATACAATGGCCAAACCTGCTTCAAACCCCATTGCGATATCTACAGTATTGAGCGCTCGAACAACCGGTTTCCCCAGCCCGTCTGCACCGACTAAGGCAGCAATTACCACCATCGATAGCGACAACATGATGCATTGAGTTACCCCCGCTCTAATGCTGGACATGGCAGCGGGTATTTCAACTTTTACCAATAGGTTTCTGTTTGTGCAACCAAATGCTTTGCCTGCTTCCAGTAGCTCTGCCGGAACCTCTGAAATCCCCAGATAAGTAAGCCTTATGGGCGCAGCGATAGCGAAGACAATTGTTGAAATCAAGCCTGGAACAACGCCTAAGCCAAATAAAGTAAGTGTTGGAATGAGATAAACAAAGGTCGGGATAGTTTGCATCAAATCAAGAATCGGGCGCAGAAAACGATATAACATCGGTCGATGAGCCGCTGCAATGCCCACTGGGACACCAATCAATACACACGTACCCGTCGCGAACAGCACTAACGACAAGGTTTCAATCGTTTGTTGCCAATAGCCCAGGTTCCAGATCAGTAGTAAAGACAGCGTACAAAACAATGCTGTCGCCCAATGCCGTAAACGCCAAACAGCAAGCGCAGCCACTAAAGCAATAAAGACAAGCGGAGGAAGACTGGATAGTAGATCGATTAAACCCTGAATTAAGAACTCTAAAGACATCGCAATGTAGTCAAAAAAATCACCACTATGCTCAATCAAGCCATCTATCAGGTCTTCGGCCCAATCGCCTATCGGTATTTTGTATTCAGTAATCCAACTCATAACAGTTCGCATTGCATTAGTATAAAAAGAAATAAACCACGCTTACAGTTTGTCAGTAGTGCAAGCGTGGTTTTAATTTATTGCTGATCGGGTTTCTAAATAGGCCTTTTTGGTTTAGACCTGTTAGTTTAAGCCTAACTTTGCTTTAACAGCTTTCAGTGCAGGTTTGCCATCGATGGTTTTCACGCCAGACAACCACTGCTCTAAGACTTGAGCATTGCTTTTTAACCAAGCTCTTGCAGCATCGTTTGGTTTTTGACCTTTATCTAAAATGCCGGCCATAACTTCATTTTCCATCTCTAAGGTAAAGGTCAAATTGGTCAGAAACTTACCTACATTACTACATGCTTCTACATAGCCTTTACGCACGTTCGTATGCACTGTCGCGCCACCAAGATTAGGACCAAAAAAGTCATCCCCACCTTCAAGGTACATGAGTTCAAAATTTGCATTCATTGGGTGTGGTTCCCAACCAAGAAATACGATCCACTGGTCACGACGCTTCTTTCGCTTAACTTGTGAAAGCATGCCCGCTTCGCTAGATTCAACAACACTGAAGCCTTTTAAACCAAAAGCATTCTGATCAATCATATCCTGGATCAAGCGGTTACCATCATTACCGGGCTCAATACCATAGATTTTCTGGTCGAATTTATCGGCAAATTTCACGATATCAGCAAAGTTCTTTACACCCGCATCGTACACATATTTGGGCACGGCTAGCGTATATTTAGCGCCGTCCAAGTTCTTATGAATGGTCTCTACGGTGCCTTTTTCACGATAAGCCTTAATATCGCCTTCCATTGTCGGCATCCAGTTACCCAAAAAAACATCAATATCGTTGTTTTCAATAGATTTATAGGTGACAGGTACGGATAACAGCTGGGTTTTTGTTTTGTAGCCCATGCTCTCAAGCACGACAGAGGCCGTCGCGGTGGTCGCCGTAATGTCCGTCCACCCGACATCGGAGAATCTTACCGTGTCACACTGGTTTGCCTGTACTAACGATGCCTGAAATGACAAAGGTGCCAGCATAATCGCTGACAGAATATATTTTATAGGTACAAGCTTACTGAGTTTTTTCATGTTGTTTTTACTCTCCGAGTATTTTATTAGTTTGGTTGTTTTTTGTTGGGTTAGTACGCTGTTTTGTTTTCCAGTCAGCATCCATACCCACCTCCGCAGCAATTGGCTCTAGTACTGCCTGCCCTTTAATCAAATCTGCCGCACGTTCAGCCACCATAATGGTCGGGGCATTCAAATTACCATTGGTAATCGTCGGAAAAATAGAAGAATCGACCACTCGCAACTGAGTTATGCCATGCACGCGCGTTTGTGAGTCCACTACTGCCATGTCATCCTCCCCCATTTTACAGGAGCAACTAGGGTGGTAGGCGCTTTCGACGTTATTACGAATAAAATCATCTATTTGAGCATCGCTTATGACTTGCTCACCGGGCTGAATTTCACCCGCTCGATACGCATCAAACGCTGGTTGGTTGATAATTTCCCGCGTTAGACGAACACAATCACGAAAACCCTCGCGATCAGCTTCGTGCTGCAAATAATTAAACCGTATCGCCGGGCTCTTCTTTGGGTCAGCACTCTGAACCTTTACCGAACCGCGGCTTCTGGGTTTGTTGTGCCCAATATGCACCTGAAAACCATGCCCTGAAAAAGCAGTATTACCGTCATAACTCATGGCTGCCGGCAGAAAATGGTACTGCAGGTCTGGCCACTCGACACCCGGCTTTGAGCGAATAAAGCCACAAGACTCAAAATGGTTCGTCGCCCCCAATCCATCTTTCAAGAAAAACCAGCGGGCACCAATTAAAAACTTATTCCACAGGTCAAGCTTGCCATTAAGGGTCACCGGTTTTTTGCACTTAAACTGAAAATAAAATTCAAGGTGGTCCTGCAAATTTTCACCCACACCAGGCAACTCGTGTTTGAGCTCAATCCCAGCTTTTTCCAACACGGATTTAGATCCAATGCCTGATAATTGTAGCAGATGAGGCGAACCTATTGGGCCAGCAGACAAAATAACCTCTTTATCCACCAGACCTACTTTACCTTGGCCCTCATGTTGGTATTGAACACCAACCGCCTTTTTACCGACTAATAATATTTTCTCCACCAATGCATGAGTATTGACTGTCAAATTAGGTCGTTTCAAGACAGGCTTGAGATAAGCGTTTGCAGTGGACCAACGCACACCGTTTTTTACTGTCATGTGCATCGGGCCAAAACCTTCTTGTTGCTTACCGTTATAGTCGTCGGTACGAAGATAGCCCGCTTGTTCACCGGCATCAATAAAGGCTCGATATAAGGGGTTTTTCATCCTGTTACCGTTATTGACCGAAAGCGGCCCCTTATCTCCTCTATAAACGTCTTCTTGGCCAGTATCGACACCAAACGCCCACGTCTCAGCCTTTTTAAAATAAGGCAGGCAATGCGCATAATCCCAGCCAGCGGCACCCTGGCCTTGCCATTCATCAAAATCTTTCGCATGCCCTCTCACATAAACCATGCCATTGATTGATGATGAGCCACCCAACACCTTGCCTCTCGGGCAATGCATACGACGGTCATTCAGATAGAGCTCTGGCTCGGATTCAAACTGCCAATTATACTTCTTGGTATTCATCGGGATAGAGAGTGCGGTTGGCATCTGGATAAAAATACTTTTATCACTGCCACCGGTTTCCAGCAGTAACACACGGACATTTTCATCTTCGGTAAGCCGATTTGCGAGCACACACCCAGCCGACCCTGCGCCGATGATAATATAATCAAACCTGTTTTCCTGCCTCATACGCCCCTCGCTCTCTTCACACTCATGATCGCCCTCCGCTTTAATCAAATACGTTAAAATGGGCTTTGCAGAGGGCTTAACCCCATATAGACAGCTTTTAGCTGGGTGTACTGGTTGAGCGTTTCAACCCCATTTTCTCGTCCAATACCCGATAATTTATATCCCCCAACTGGCATTTCTGCCGGTGATGCGCCATAACTGTTCACCCAACAAATACCCGCCTGAATTTGATGAATCACACGATGAGCCCGAGAAATATCATTGGTAAATACCGCTGCTGCCAAGCCATAATCACTTTCATTGGCACGCTGTATGACTTCATCTTCATCACTAAACCTTAAGATGGACATCACTGGGCCGAAAATTTCTTCTTTCACGATGGTCATATCGTCATGGCAATCGGTAAAAATCGTAGGCTCTACATAGTAACCCTTTGGCACAGAGTCTGGTTTGAATGCTTTGCCTCCATGTAACAGCGTGGCACCTTCGTCTATCCCTTTCTGAATATAGCTCAGCACCAGCGCGTGGTGATTAGCAGAGATTAATGCCCCAAAGTTGGTTTGCGGATTCATCGGATCACCCATTACAACGTTGTTTTGGGTTCTTTCTAACAGACGTTCAATAAACGCTTCATAAATATCATCCTGTACGAAGACTCGTGTACCATTGGTGCAAACCTCGCCTTGGGTATAGAAGTTACCCAGCATGGCGCCCGAAACTGCATTCTCCAGATCAGCATCATCAAAAATAATCAGCGGGGATTTTCCCCCTAACTCCATGGTGACCGCTTTTAGCGTTGAAGCCGCAGCCGCCATTACTTTCTTACCTGTCCCGACTTCACCGGTAAAAGATATCTTTGCAATTTTAGGATGATGACTTAACCAAGCCCCGACTTCTCCGTCACCTTGAACTACATTAAACACACCGGCCGGTACGCCCGCTTCAATCAAAATTTCTGCCAGCTTTAACGCCCCTAGCGGCGTCTCTTCCGAGGGTTTAAAAATCATACTATTGCCACAGGCTAAGGCTGGCGCAGATTTCCAACACGCTATTTGCAACGGATAGTTCCAGGCACCAATACCGGCACAGATACCGAGTGGTTCACGCCGGGTATAGTAGAAATCCCCTCCTAAGTCTTGCTGATTACCTTCAATTGTCGGTGCCAGACCAGCAAAAAATTCAATAACATCAGCACCACTCACTACATCAACTGTCGACGCTTCTTGCCAAGGCTTACCGGTATCCACAACCTCGACTGCTGCCAGTTCATCATTTCGTTCTCTTAATAAAGCCACGGCTTTTAATAAAACTCGGCTACGCTCGATACCTGCCATGGCGGACCATTGTTTGAAGCCTCTTTGAGCACTTTCAATCGCTGCCTGTTGTACAGCCTCATCCGCGATTTCGACTTCATAGGCAAGCTCACCCGTCGCCGGATTCACAACCTCAAAGGTTAAGCCAGTTTGATTATGTAGATAACGCCCATCAACAAAGCTCTGGTATTTCTTCAGCGCCATCAATACTCTCCATACTGGATAATAAGGGTCGCAATGAAGTGTTTACAAAGCATCTCAGCCTCTTTGAAATCAATCGTGGCTGATTCACTGAGCGCGCTTCGTAGCCAAAATCCGTCAATCATCGCGGCCGTCATTTTCGCCGCTCGTCTCGCATTTTTTGGCGGCATCAATTTTTTATAGGAATAACGCAGATTACTCAGTAGTCGTTCACTATTTATTCTTTGTAACCTTGCCAGTTTAGGGTCATGCATCGCTTGTGCCCAAAAGCTAAGCCAGGTTCGAGTCGCCTCATCTGACTGCTGTACACTGGTAAAGTTGGCCTCAACAATCATCATTAAGCGCTGCCTTGGTGACACCTTTGCTTGCTTCATGCGCGCTAACAGAGTCTCTTTCAACTGCTCTAGAAGATACCGCACGGTGGCTTCTATCAGACCTTGCTTACCACCAAAATAATGGCTAATGATGCCCGAAGACATGCCGGCCGTGCGACTAATGGTATTGATCGTTGTACCCTGCAGTCCGTGTTCGGCTATGGAGTGTAAAGTCGCCTCGATCAACTGCTTCTTCCGTATTGGTTCGATTCCGATTTTTGGCATTTTGTTACAACTTTTATATTGATTGAACGTTCAATTAAAACTATTCTAGCCGCCAATCGAATAATTATCAATTTGAGCCGCGTTGTATTTGTGTAATCCAACGTCAGGATCTACCCTTCAATCATTATTCTAAATAGAGACTAAACACCCCCTCTAAAGCAAGTGCTTTAGATTAATATAGCGAGGACACAACATCATGACCCATACCCCAAAAACGACTGGCGAAGCCCTGCTCCATGAAGCTCATAATCATTTGCCTCTCGGGGTTGCCGACACTTACCGCTACTGGGGTGAAGAAGACACTGTTTTTGTAAAAAGCATGAAAGGCGGCTCCATCACAGATACCGACGGCAAAGAGTTTGTAGATTTTCGCCTGGCCTATGGTCCAATCATTCTTGGCTATCGCGACACGCGCGTTGATCAAGCAGTCATTAATTGCATTACCGAACGCGGCACCATTTCAGGATTTAATACTGACCTTGAAGCAGAAGTCGTCAGTCTGGTGAAAGGCCTATGCCCTAATATCGAAAAAATGCGCTTTGCCAATTCAGGTACTGAAGCGGTTATCGGTGCGGTACGAACCGCTCGCGGCTTTACCGGCCGCAACAAAATCATTGTGGTCGAAGGCGGCTTTCATGGCTTATATGATGAAATGATGTGGAAATCTGATGTCGATAACTGGGATAGCGAAAAACAAGCCGCTCCCGAGATTATTCCGTTTGGCGCTGGTATTCCAGAAAGCACACGTGAACATCAAGAAATTATCCCACTGAATGACTTCGACGCATTGGATGAAGTATTCAACCGTGTTGGCGATGATATTGCTGCAATAGTAATCGAACCGATTATGGGCAATTGCGGCAGTATTGCATCGACTCAAGAGTACATGCAAAAGCTACGTGACATCTGTGATAGCAAAGGATCGCTACTCATTATGGACGAAGTTAAAACCGGTTTCCGAGTCGCCAAAGGCGGGGTTCAAGAATTATATGGCATTAAAGCCGACCTCACTACCTACGCCAAAGCGATCGGTAACGGCTATCCCGTCGCCGCCTTTGGTGGTCGTGCTGACGTGATGGATCAAATCAAATTTGGTGCAGACGGCGTCACGCATGGCGGCACTTATACCGCTAATTTACTGTCGCTCAGCGCTGCCAAAGCCACACTGACGGTACTGACCGAAACTGACGCCTTAGCCACGATTGATAAAGTCGGCGCGGCGATTCAAGTCGTGCTCTCTCGGGTTTTCACCAAGTTCGACATCGAACATAAATTTGCCGGCCCAGATTCGATGTTTGGTGTGCATTTCGGCCAAGAAGTCCCACTAAACTATCGTGACTGGAAAAAGACCAACAGCGATCTATACACAGTATTTGCACATAAGCTGATCAAAAATGGCGTCATGCTAGAACCTGATTCACGCGAGCCTTGGTTTATTTGTGAAGCACATCAAGCAGTGGACCTAGCTTGGTTAGAAGAAGTTGCTGAACGCTCCATGAAGGAAGCTCTGAACTCATTAAAAGACGCACCAGAAGAGGCATAGAAAGCAACTTAAGTATCTGAAAAATTGATAGGGCTCACTTAGGCATCATTGCAAGAGCCCCTATCGATTTAACTTTTTTAGGGGTTTATATTACATTGCTCGTCTTTTTGGTCTACGCCAGACTGCGATTGATAGAACTCTTTCAGCAACCGGAGGCATACGACCTCCTGAAAGTAAACGCTCCAGCATGAGCTTAACACTCGCTGATAACTATCCGCTATGTAAGACCATAGAAGCTAAACTTAAGAATAAGTAGTCGCCACTTTCACAAAAAACTTAACACATTTTGACCTTGCCCTACATTAATTTGTAAACTTGAAAGATAACTACTTCTTTCTCCAAAAAATCCGTCATAATGCCAGCCAAATTAATTTTAGCACTATAATTTTAAGGTACCTTAATGCACATATTGTTCTGTAACTATGAATATCCTCCCATTGGTGGCGGTGGAGGGCAATTTAATGCACTACTAGCAGAAAAGTTATCCCTTAAACATCAAGTCACAGTACTTACATCAGATGTGCCAGGCCTTGAGCAGGACAGTACAATGAACGGAGTAAGGGTTATTCGAGTCCCCATTTACTTCAGAGGTGATCGATCTGCCGCTAACCTTTTTTCTCTCATGGCTTACGTTATCAACGGCTACCGCTTCGGCGTTAAATTTCTGCGCGACAATCCCGTCGATATTATAAACACTCATTTTGCGCTGCCTACCGGTCCAGTAGGTGATTGGCTATCGCGTAAGTTCGATATTCCAAATGTACTGTCTCTTCATGGTGGAGACCTGTATGACCCTAGCAAGTATATGTCGCCTCACCGGCACGGAATTTTTAGGGCAATCATTCGGCGCATTCTGAAACGAGCGGACTCTCTAATAGCTCAATCAGAAAATACCAAGGAAAACGCACTCAAGTATTACCGCAAAGATATTAATATCAATATCATTCCATTGGGTATAAAAAATCCACCTACCATATCATCGACTAGTAAACGATCCGATTATGGGCTCGCAGACGATGATATCGTCTGGATAACAGTCTCCAGACTGGTGTCTCGCAAAGCTATTGATCGACTAATTCACGTATTTTCGAATCAGAATACAGGTCAGTCAAAATTGGTAATTATCGGTTCTGGCCCACAGGAAGCTCGTCTACGCTCAATATGCAATGAGCTAGGCATCGCCGACCAAGTAATTTTCAGTGGCTTTATCAGCGAAGAAGATAAGTTCATCTTGCTTTCGTTAGCAGATATCTATGTTTCTACTAGTCAACACGAAGGGTTTGGCATCTCATATCTGGAAGCAATGGCCTGCGGATTACCTGTTGTATGTTACGACTATGGTGGACAAACCGATTTTTTGCAATCAGATAAAACAGGCTATATCGTCGAGCTAAATAATGAGCAAGTCATGAGGGATTGCTGTCTCAAACTCGAGCAAACACCTAAATTGAGGCAGCAATTTGGTGATTTCAACTCAAAAATTGCGAAAAACTATTTCATTGATGCATGCGCGGCAAGCTATGAGAATACATTTGAGCAAATAATCGGAAATAACAAGTTGGAGCACAATTCCTTCGAAACATAATGAATTTTATTTAGACGAAGCACTCTGTTGCAGATTGTAGCTTGCTAATAAGACAACTACTGCTATTACCACACACTAACTCTAGCGCAACAGGGAGCTCGGTACTGCTTGCCTTAGAGCAAGACAAGCAGCCTTTTAAGTATAGTATATAGTCTCATGAAAGATGTTGGCAGCACTAAGCTTACAAACAAAAAAACCTTTGGGAAGGAACTTTACCCCCTTATTTCAATAGCAAGACTAGCTCACATCTACAGCTATGTTAAAGTGATTAAAGTTAGCAGGCATAAAGGTATTACACTTACCGCGAATCTTTATGGTAGGGAGAAAGAAACCGAATTTACTATCAGCAACTCAATATTAGGGCTGTTACTCATGAGTAGCAAAAGGATTCTCGACAACGATATCATTACCTCACGGGTAAAACTGATACAAAACACTGCTGCAGGTAGACCTAAGCAGGTTCGCACGGCTCGCCTTGACTACCCAGTTTGGACTTATTTCGCATCATGAGTGTAAAGCACCAGCCGCTTGTTCAAATGGTAGTTCGTATTGCTGGTTTCATTTTGTTGGCTGCTATAGCCTACTACACTGTAGAGTTTTCCGACTTTCTCAACGGACTCAAAAAACTGAGCCTACCGGCAATTGCAATATTATTGTTTTTGGGTACCGTAGATCGCTTTATCATGGCATATAAATGGCATCTCCTTTGCCAAGCACTTGGGATGACAACCCCATTTCACCGATATCTTTCCATCTACTACGTATCGACATTCATTGGATATACCCTCCCTACCTCAATGGGCGCAGAAGTCTACAGAGTGGCCAGACTTGGTCGCACGGAATCAGGAACAGCAGTTTTTGCATCGATGTTTATGGAGCGTCTGGTAGGAGCAATTTCCAATATATTCTTTGCCTGGGGCGGCGCATTGTATTTAAGTATATCAATCCAGTCCGAGAACATGGACACGCTGTTTACGCTTCTAATTGGAAGCACAATTCTCGTTATACTAGTAACCATAGCAAGCTTTCACCCATCCCTTCACCGCTTCACCTTAGATATTGCGAAGAGACTTAAATTTGGATTACTGCTACAGAAATTCACCACAGCCTATGCTGAGTTTGGTAATCAAAAACGCGCCCTAATCACCAATATCGGTTGGGGAATAATAGAAACAGGATTACAACTGATCATGCTTACAGGCGTCGCCGTGGCTTTACAGATCGAATTGAGCATTACCATTTTGCTGGCCATCATAGGCATCACAGAGTTTATTCGACGCGTGGCGATTATCCTTGACGGATGGGGGCTTGCTACTGCCCTACAATTGTTCATGTATGGATTGGTCGGATTGAATGGTGCCGAAGCGTTACTAATAGCCCTGCTAGGGCACGCACTGTTATTTTTTTCTGGCCTTCCCGGTGGATTAATTCTTCTATTAGATCGCTGGGAAGATAAACATGCCCACCCAGAGAATTGAGTATCGCATACTGGCGTGTTGAAAAGTGCACTGCTCTGAGCGACTGTCCTTTGAATAAATAATCATTACAAGTTAAGTTTTCATGATCTAGCAAAGACTATAGCGATAACTTTTCCAATTCATTGCCCAACACCTTCCCTCATTCGGGATTAAATTTTCCGACGCTTAATTTTATGATTACTTCGTCGTTGCGGCAATACTTAATTTATTGAGTACTGCTGAGATTTTATTGATGGTTTTATCGCAGCCTTTAATATTATGACGCGCTTTAATATATTCAGGGTTATTATATGACAACCAAACTCTTTGCTCTGAATCCTCCGTAATGAGAACCTTCTGAGGCAGATCAATTGCGGCTTGTTGGGCACACTGCATTAATGGCGTTCCAACTTTAGGGTTGCCAAAGATCAAAGCTTCCGTTGATCGAAGCGACAAACTCACACCAGAGGCATTTTTTTGATGATCAATCCTAGCAAATAAAGTTAAACCTTTATCTTTGATTATGGACTCAAATCTGTCGGCCGTTTCTTTGGCAGTGTATTGACTTTCAAGTGTGATCAAGTTTTTTTCTGCGCTGGCATAAGAAGAAATGATCAAGACAAAAACTGCAAAGAACATATTTTTAAACATAATTTTACCTATTTCTTGTTTTGGTGAATGATAAGTTGGCTCTCAATAAGATAAAAGAAGTATCGTAACTTGAAAATAGTAAAAAGCTGACTCTGATTATTAAAGTAATGGCTTCAGGCAAATACTAAGTATCACTTTAAATATCGATCAATAATTTTCTGAATGGTCCCATCCTGTTTCATTTCATTTATCGCAGCGTTAATAGGCGCCACGAGCTCAGGGCGAGAACGATGAATTCTCATTTTTAATGCTGAACGGTTTATCACCGGCCCTACCTCGAACGTTACCTTTTTCTCTTTGAGCAGCTGGCTATGTTTAAGCATAAAAGCGAGCTCTGCACGATCAATAATACCGGCGTCACAGCGTGCCAGCGCCACTTTTTGTATTTGAGAGATATTATTTATACTATCGCTGCGCTCAAAGAATTCACTGCCCTCATAGCCGTAACCCATCACCGTTGAAATTAACTTACCTTTCAAGTCTTCCAGCTGATTAAATTCAAAAGATTGACCCGGTGGAAAAATAAGCACTTCTTCAACTGTCATCACCTCATCGGTCCACAAAGATACTTCCGCTTGCTCCGGAGAATTACGCCAAGTTTCGCTCACGCAACACTCTATTTGTACGCTCCCCCCTTTAAACCGATACTGAGCGCGTCTGACGGGTAATTGGCTGTTCGCACTAATCGAAATATCGAGACGCTGATCCAGTTCAATCATGATGTCATTTAGAATGCCACTCACCTCGCCGGGCTCAACGATCCAGTAAGGGTTCCAACTCCTGTCGGTGACTGAATATTTGACGGGGTCTGATAAAGACATCAAAGGGATGGCGCTAAGCACGATCCATGCAAGTAAACGTTTAGACATTCGGCAAATTGACATGCGACCTTACCTCTACGTTTTAGAGTGCTTTTAGTATAGTCGTAATGAAGCGAGGGGAACGACTTTTCATCAGACGCCGTGATAAATCCCTTAAAGCTTCGAGCTTATACTATGTTGAGATTCACTTCGTTCATCAGCAACCTACAAAAACAGCATTTCAATCTCTAACGTAGGTTGGGATGAGTGACGAATCCCAGCAATCTTGGCACGCTACCGATGTTGGGATTCACTTCGTTCATCGCCAACCTACAACAAACGCTACCGAAAGCGGCCTACCATGGCCAAATACAATCAAAATTCACTGCTATACTTTTAGGTACTTTATTCGACAATTAATAACGATAGCGAATTTATGCCAAGCCCTCAGGGATATCAGCTCAAGGAAACACTTTTTACCAGTAGTCAAACCGAGGTGTTTCGTGCTCGGCGATATAGTGATGGTCAATCGGTTATTATTCGTACCCTGCCCGATAATGCACTGGGTGATGAATCTAATAAAGCGTCTGACAACGAGACAGAAGCCTTTGCCACACATACCTCAGACTATTATTCTCGTTTGGCATTTACCCGTGAAGTGCTGGAGATGTTGGACCACCCAAGCATCGTTAAGGTGGTTGATTGGGTTGATGACCAACGAAACCCATCTTTAATCATGGAAGACATCCAAGGCATCGACTTATGGGCCTACGCCGAGACTTTCGATAACAAGCAAATACCGCTCGAAGCCTTTTTGAAACTGGCAATTCAACTCGCCGATGCGCTCAGCGTGATTCATCATGCCCAAGTGATCCATAAAGACCTACACCCTGGCAATATGGTAATCAATCCGAGTGTGGGCGAAAAGAACAGCGGCCGGGTACAAATTATCGACTTTGGTTTAGCCTCGCTGTTATCACGCGAGCAACCCGCTTTGGCCACACCGGATAAACTCGAAGGTATTCTCGCTTATATTTCGCCCGAACAAACCGGCCGCATGAACCGCGCGCTCGATTACCGCAGCGATTTTTACACCCTCGGCATTACCTTTTATCAATTGCTCAGCGGCAAACAACCGTTTGAGGCCGACGATGCTTTGGGCATGGTGTATGCCCATATGGCGACGGTGCAACAACCAGTGAAAACCCTGCGTGCAGACATACCCGAAAGCCTGTCGAAGTTGGTCGATAAATTGATGCATAAAAACGCCGAAGGCCGCTATCAAAGTGCCTTGGGATTAAAACATGACTTGGAACATTGCCTAGATGATTTAAACAAGGGTATCGACTCAAACTTCAGCCTAGGTGAGCAAGACATCTCCAGTTACTTCACGATTCCGCAAGTGCTCTATGGGCGCGAGCAGCAAGTACAAGACTTAATGCAACGCTTTTATTTCGCCTCAGCAGGCCAACCACAATTGCTCTGTGTGGCGGGATATTCGGGCATTGGTAAATCGGCCCTAGTGCATGAGGTACACAAACCCATTGCTGCGCATAAAGGTTTGTTTATGCAAGGCAAATTTGATCAGTTTCAAAAGAATGTGCCGTTTTCGGCCCTTAAACGGGCGCTGGCCAGCTGGCTGCAAATGGCCTTGAGTTTAGGACAAAGCGAGTTTACCGCCTTAGGGGAAGAGTTGAATCAATACCTGGGTACTAATGCTCGAGTATTGATCGATTTTATGGACGACTTTAAACGTCTACTGGGCGACTTACCGCCCGTGCCCGAACTGGGCGCACAAGAAAGCAAGAACCGTTTTTACCTTTTAATGCAGCGTTTTATTAAACGCATCAGTTTGCACCAGCCCTTAGTACTATTTATTGATGACTTACAATGGGCCGATCGAGGCACGCTCAACCTGCTGCCTGAATTACTCAGTAAAGCGGGTTGTCGTTTACTGGTAATAGTTGCCTACCGAGATAACGAGGTCGACCGCAGCCACCCCGCGCTACAAATGATCGAAAAGGTCAGAAGTTTCCATGCCGAACCCGATCAAGAGTCTGATCAAAAGAACATACAGCAGCTTGTAGTCTCCCAGCTAACCCTCGGCCCTTTACCGCTGACACAAATCCAACACCTCTTGGTCGACGCCTTACACCATAACGAAAGCGGTGTACGTCCCTTAGCCGAGTTGGTATTACAAAAAACCGGCGGCAACCCATTTTTTACCATCGAATTCTTAAAAAAGCTCTACGCCGATAGCCTGCTCGATTTTGACTTACAGGCCCAGCAATGGACGTGGAGCCTAAAAGCGATTAAAGCCAAAGACATCACCGACAATGTGGTCGAGTTAATGCTGGGTAAAATGCACACCTTACCCGCCGATACCCAAAACATACTGCAGTTAGCCGCTTGCGTGGGCACCTACTTTGATATCGAAACCCTGGCGATGCTCGCTGAAAAAGATATGTCAGAAGTGGCTCATGCTTTATGGCCCGCTTTACAGGCCGGTTTATTAATACAAGAAGGTGGCGATTGGTTTTTGGGCATGCTCGGCCAACGCAATTTACTCAGTGCATCAGTCTCCGCTCCATCACAACTACCAGCCAACGATCAAGAACATGCAGAAAGCACTGCTTCAGATCAACCCGACGAGCCCTACGTTCAGCAAAACGAACGCCGAAAATCGCCTTGGGTACCACGTTGTAAATTTCTCCACGACCGCATGTTACAAGCGGCTTATGAATCACTGAACGAACAAGAGCGGCAGCAAGCTCACTTACGTATCGGCCGTATGCTCTTGCAACATTACCCCGAGGCCGAGCGCTCGCAAGAACTGTTTGCGATTATTGGCCAGCTTAACCTAGGTCTTGCCCTGATTAATGACAACGGCGAAAAATACCAGCTTGCGCAGCTTAATTTACACGCGGCGAAACAAGCCAAACACGCCAGTGTCTGGGATGCCGCCTTACGTTATGCCTATATTGGTATTGAGCTCTTAAACAATAACGCTGAGGAGTGTCATAGCGCTTGGAAAACGGACTATGCCTTAAATTTTGAGCTGCATTTAATGCAAGCCGAATGTGAGTTTTTAATCTCTAACCATGAGCAAGGCCAAATATTAGCCGAAGCCTTACTAGAAAAAGCAGAAACCACTTTGGAAAAGGCCCAGATTTGTTTTTTGCTGGCCTCGCAACAAATGACGCTTGGACTCGATTATTGTATTAACCAAGGTCTAGCGGGTCTAGGCTTTTGCGGCTTTCACCCCCCCCAAGATACCACACATAGATGCGAACTTAGTTCAGCAGGAATTCCAAAGTTTACAGGCTTTACTGGAGCAGAAATACGGACAAACGCAAGCACCTCTCAATTTGGATAAAACCATTTCAGCCGATATTTCGCTAGCTTATCGCCTTTATGCTCAACTAGCTGGAACGGCTCAGGTCGCGGGAAAGTCACCGCTTTTCTTGTATTTTGTCTATAAAGGCTTACGAACCGCGCTGGAACACGGTTCCAATGAGCAAGCCAGATACCTTGAGGCAAGCAAGGCAGCGCAAATTGTCTTTGCCCTATTAGAACGACACCCTAATTGCGTTGATGCACCCTATATTTATATGTACTTAGGTAGCTTCGTTTGGCCTTACTATCAGCCCTTAAAAATCGCCATTGCACTACAGGAAAAAGCTCATGAGCTGGGTTCTGAATATGGTGATATCGTGGTGGGCGTAGTCGCTGGTTATTCCAATGCCCAAATTAATCACTATGCTCAGGGCTTGAGTTTAAGGCAGCTGCAAGAAAATTTAACAACACTTACCACTTTAAAGCATAAACATGGCGTTAAAGTATTAGCGGGCAGTTATTACCCTCGTTTAATCACGATGCTGACCCAGCCCGATGCAACGCATCAGTTGCAAGCTGATGCTTTCGAGGCAGAAGAATGGCAGCTGATTCAATCCTGTGTCCTGAAGGCTTTTATCGAACATTTACAAGTGCAAGCCTATTTTTGGTCAGACCAGAAAAATACAGCTTGGGAAGCCGTGCAAAAGGCGGAAATGTCTCTGCCGATGATGTCGGGTTTTGTTACTGCCTTGGAGCAGCGTTTTATTGCGGCGCTGCTATCTATTCGCTCTCTACCTCGAAGACAAGCTGAAGGCTCTACTGTATCCAAACAATCTGAGGACGAGCATTCCTTTATTCAGCGTTCATTAGATGAACTCGAACAACTGAATGACCTATGCCCTGAAAACTTCGAGCACAAACTGGCCTTATTACGAGCCGAAATCGCCTTGGCCAAGGGCCAAAGTATTGAAGGCCTGATGACGCTTTATGAACAAGCTATTAGCTCAGCCGAAGCCAACGGCTTTTTGCAGTATCAGGCTTTGGCAAATGAGTTATATGGCCGAGCCTGGCTGAGTAAAAAAATTACCCCGATGGCACTTATTTACCTGCAACAAGCCCAGACTCTTTACCGTAGCTGGGGCTGTACCGTAAAAGTGCAAAATCTTAAAAACGAATTTTCCACGTTATTTCAGCCCTCAGAATCTGCCGCTGTACGCTTTGATAAAGCAAAATCCATAACTAAAGAACAGACCTCAACTTCATCGAGTGAAGCAATTACCCAAAGTAGCAGTCTCGAAGGTTTAGACTTAAGCTCAGTGATGAAGTCGGCCCAGGTGATCTCGGGTGAATTGGAAGTCAAAAACCTGCTAGCCAAAGTAATGCAAGTAATTGTCGAAAACTCCGGTGCCCAGCATGCCGCCTTAATTCTTAATAACGAGCAAGGCTCAAGTATCGAAGCAATGCTATATTTCCAAGAACAGTTTCAATCGCAGTCGAATAACACCATACAGCTCGACCCACGGCCATTAAAAGGCGCCACAGATTTACCCGTTTCATTGATCGAATATGTACTTAGAAGTGAACGCGACGTGTCACTTCAAGAAGGCCAACAAGCAATTCATACTGCTGAGGAGGTTGTCTATGCCAACGATGTTTACTTACAAAAAAAACGACCGCGTTCGGTCTTGTGCATGCCGGTGATGTATCGTGACCGAGCGCTGGGGGCTTTGTATTTAGAAAACACCCTCAGCGGTAGAGCCTTCCCCAAGGCGCGCTTTGATGTAATTACAATGCTGCTTGCTCAAGCCGCGATATCTTATGAAAATGCCCGTTTGTTTACCGAAGTGACTGAACTCAATACAGGCTTAGAAAATATGGTTCGGCAACGTACCGACGAGCTTGAAATGGCAAATAAGGCTTTAAATTCCTTCAGCTACAACGTTTCGCACGACCTGCGCTCACCTTTAAGAATGATAAAAGGCTACAGTGAAGTAATTGTTGAAGATTTTTCTGACCAATTAAGCCCTGAAGTTCAAATGCTGTTTAAGAAAATCATCCGTAGTGGCCAGCAGATGGATGAGTTGATTTCTGGATTACTCGATCTAGCCCGCTTAGAACAAAAAGAACTTAAGCGTAACCATGTTGATTTGAGTGCAATGGCCAATACTATCATCGCAAATATTCGAGACCACGACTCAACACGCCAAGCCAATGTGCAGATAGAAGCTGGTATAGAGGTAAGCGGCGACAAACGTATGCTGTATTCCGTAATTGAGAATTTACTGAATAATGCCTGGAAGTATTCATCTAAAAGCGAACAAACGGACATTCGCTTTTTTAGCCAACAACAGACCGGTCAAACCGTGTATATCGTACAAGACCAAGGCGCAGGATTTGATATGAAACATGTCGATAAGTTATTTACGACTTTTCAACGATTACACACAGCCAAAGAGTTTACTGGCACGGGCGTTGGCTTGTCGACAGTAAAGCGTGTGATCGAAAAGCACGATGGTAAGATATGGGCTGAATCAGAGATAGGTAAAGGCGCAACGTTCTATTTTACCTTGAGCTAGGTTGTAACAATTGCAATCACAACTCTTTTGACCCGAGCACCTTCAAGCCAAACAACAAGCCCCAATACGCTTTGAATAAGCTAACGTCCTTAGTACATAAATACCAAGAGGTCTCGATCGGGCGGTAACGGCTTTTATGATACGCCACCGCTTTACAGGCATATAAACTATTGCCATAATTATAAAATAGCTGACTAAACCAGCGTGCCCCTTTACGGTCATTCTCATCTTTTTGGATATTACTTAGGGGCGCAACACCTAGTGATAGTTCTTGCACGCCCTCTTGCTGAAAGGTTTTAACCGCTTCCAGAATCGTAAAGTCGATGGCGCCATTACATTCTCTTTCGGGCAGCGATCGTAAAATATTCGCGCAATAGCCGACAAGCTTACCTTGTTCAAAATAGGGGTCAAAAAAAACATAGGCCAGCAACTTGTCACCCTGCATGCAATAAAATTTTCTGACTCGCCATTCATCACCAAACACAGGAGGTCGGGTTACATATTGCATTTCACGGGTACTCACGCCTTTACTCTTTCGCCATACGTCTGATAAATGCCTGACTTGTGCGGCATCCACTTCGTCCCATTTAAGCTCTTTTACTTCACACCTTTTCCGGCGACCAAAATTTGAAGCATGTCGAAGCTGCTTCTTTTTATGCCCGTGTAGCTCAAATGATTCCAGCGGTATCCGGCTTTCGGAGCCCGTTTGATTGATGTAATAACCTAATGGCCTTAGCGCTTCGGCGACTTCTTGATCCACCGCGACAAATAAAGTGGGTATACATTGTGTGGCTAAAAATTCTGCTAGCAATGCCGACATATTATTTCGGGGGCATAGCGGATTAGTAAAGACAATATTCACACGCCCTAGCGGAGTGATTTGACGTGCATAAAACACACGATCGGCCTTATTTTCGGAGACAAAGCACCGAACATGTTTTTGAAAAATAAAGTAAGCGCTGGATTGACGTCCATTTTTCTCAAATGCTTGGTACAAGGCAGCAGTTTGGCTGTCAGTGAAGTGACTGTCTTCGGTGTGACTGGGCATCTGTTATTTTTGCTCTACAAGAATAAATTAGCTTAAATATTAGGAAGGGCAGTCTAGCACGAACAATTTTCGAGAAAATTAACAAAGGTATATGTATCGCTAAAAATTGTGTTGGAAACACTGTTCCAAATGACCAAAAAGAGAGGGGGAAGTAAGAAATTATTTTTAATCATTTGATTTGAGGCATACACCTCAAATCAAATGATATTTTAGCGCGTTTGCTTAGCTAACGATTGCAAGCAACTCAATATCAAAGATCAATGCTTGGAATGGCCCGATATCGCCACCCGCACCGGCTTCGCCATAAGCCAAGTGGTATGGAATGTATAACTTCCATTTTGAACCCACTTTCATTTGCTGTAGTGCTTCAGTCCAACCAGCGATTACGCCGCCTACTGGAAATTCAGCTGGCTCACCACGGTCGTAAGAGCTATCAAACTGCTTACCGTCAATTAAGGTACCACGGTAATGCGTTTTAACAACGCTTTCTGCTGTTGGGATATCACCTTCGCCAGCGGTTAATACTTCGTACTGTAGGCCTGACTCAAGTACGGTTACTTCATCACGCTTTGCGTTTTCAGCTAAGAATGCTTCGCCTTCACCGGCAAATTGCTTCGCCTGCTCTGCTTTGTCTGCTTCAACTTGTGCCTGAATTACTTGGAATGCAGCATTAATTTCTTCACCAGGAATCTGAGGACCTTTCCCTGAAAAAGCATCATTGATCCCTGCAATCGCAGCTTCCAATGAAACACCACTAAAAACAGCCGATAATTGCTGGCCCATTTGTAAACCAACACCGTAGGATGCTTTTTCTTCGTTAGTTGATAGTTTTATTTCTGATTCAGACATAGTTGCTCTCATTTACTTTTTACGAATTTTAAATATTAAGCGAATTAAATGGGGGCTAAATTTGGTTTTAAAAGGCTACAACTGATTATTTTTCACCCTAAGTACTCACAGGGCCAAATATAATTGGCCCTGCCTTTAAGCACAACGCAAAACATAAGCCGATGATAGTCGAAGGCGTAAAAACCCATTATGCTGATTACTGCTTTCCATTCGTAATACCTTTTAATGCGATGGGCAACCCGGTATTGGTGGTTCCAGGGCAACAGGATGCAAGCAAGTTACCATTGGTATTCAATGCATTGGCCGACATTATGCTGAACCGCAACTCCTCCATTTTGGACAATTAATGGAAGAGGCGGGGTTTTGTTTTAGGCCGCCTAGCTTTAGCTTCGGGCCACTTTAACTTCGAATAGACTTATCTACAGATAATATTATTATTTCAACAAGTTACGATACGTTGGCACGACTCTCGATAAACTATCTAAACTAACATCGGTTTTAAAGACATCACTTTGAGGTATTTTTCCTGGGAAGAAGCCGAGGAAAATATCCATCGTGCCACCCTCTTGTAGCTGGTCTAACCATTTGCCTTCGAGTACACCAATATTGTTATCTGCTATTCGTGTAAACGGGATAAGTTCATCATCATTAATTTTAATGCCCAGCTCACCAGCACTCTGATCAATATCGGATGAGCTATTTATAAGAATCTGATTCTCCATAATAGTCACCCAAATCTGTGAGTTATAACCTTCTTTACCCATTTCCCACGTTGGTGTAGACACCACCACGCCCTTTTCTAACTCGGCAACGCCTTGCTTAAACTGCCAAATATCATAATTTGCAGGCAAATCATTTAAACTAATTTTCAGCGGCTTAGAATTCAACGTTTTCTTAGATTTTGTGGCTTTTTTAGCGGTCACCACTTTCACCGTCGCCTTAGGTGCTATTTTAACTGCTTTTTCTTTCGGAGCTTCTGCGACAATTTTCGCCATGGGCTTCACTTTAGCCACGGGTGCTACGTCTGCTTTTACCACTGTTTTTTCTACCGCTACTTTTGCTTTTACTACAGGCTTAGGTTCGATAGTTTTCTCAACAGGTTCTTCAATAGACTCTTCAACAGGCGTCGCTAATGTTGACATTAACGCATCCGCATTTTCTTCTTTGCTCTCTGTTTCAGTTTCAGACTCTGTGCTAGAGATGGGTGCACTGGCCGTAGCTTCTGGCGCTGTAGTCGACTCAGGACTTTCATCTTGTTTTTGCCCCATACTATTACAACCAACTAAAAAGCTGCTCGCCATTAGACCCGTTATTAGTATGCGATTAAAAGCAGGTCGAGATGCGGCCTGAGGTTTCTTACTTGTTTCTTTTACTAATTTCATTTTTTTATCCTAAAACAAAGAATTACTCTTTCACGTAAACTTGGCCTCAAAATTAATTCAAATCTTACGTAAAGTAGAAAAAGTAAGTCTAAAATCAACAACAAATTTTGTAGGTGCTTGATGTTAGTGTAGACAGCGTTTGGGAAAAGCCATTTATTTACCGCAAAAAACAAGTAAAAGAATGTTAAACCACTTAAAAATAGCGACTTTTAGCCCTCCGCGTTACACTTACCGGCTTTTACTGCCGCTTTATAGGTCTAGATGATGTCGCTGTTACCATTTATTGAAATTGAGCCACTTTGTAACGATAAACAACAAAAATTGCCTGCTAACGCCACCGTTATATGGCTTCATGGTTTAGGGGCTAGCGGTCATGACTTTGAAATGCTCCCCAAACAACTTAACCTACCTGAAGATGCCTGCATTCGTTTCATTTTTCCTCATGCGCCTCAAATTCCGGTTAGCGTGAATGGTGGTTATGTGATGCCTGCTTGGTATGACATACTGGAAATGACAGAAATTCGTAAAATAAACGAGCAACAATTAATTAATTCAGTCGATGAAGTACATAAATTGATTCAAAGGGAGCTAGATCGAGGCATTAACAGTGAGCGGATCATGGTTGCCGGTTTCTCACAAGGCGGTGCCGTTGCTTATCATGCAGCGCTGACTTTCCCCCATAAACTTGCTGGTCTCATGGGTTTATCCACTTACTTTGCGACCGCTAACAGCATTGAAATCAATCCAGAAAACAAAAACATTCCTATTCATATCTACCATGGCTCTCGTGACCCCATGGTCGTAGAAGCCCAAGGTAGAAGAGCGTATGACGATTTGGTATCTATGGGCTTCCAAGTAGACTATAAAAGCTACCCGATGGAGCATGAGCTTTGTTTCGAAGAAGTCGCTGATATTTCAAGCTTCTTACAGCAACACTTATTATAAAGGCAAACGCTATGGCTGATGATATTATTTGGGGTGTTGAACTTTCATGTTTCACACTAAAGCTTCAAGCCTGTTTACAGCATGCAGGCCGGCCCTATCGTCGCCTGCCTGATCAGGGTGGTTATATTGAAAATACCCGCACCCTATTATCGTTAGAGTTAGCTAAACGGCGAAAGCAAGTCTCGCGATATCCGTCGTTGAATAAAAACTTAGATGAATATCCGGCGGTCCCTTTTTTAAGCCATGATGGTAAACACTTTCAATACGACAGTAGCGCGATTGCACAATGGTTAGATACGAGAACAAGCCATGCTCATTCGGCACTTTACCCCGCAAAGCCTGCCTTGCGTTTTATTGCACAACTCATTGATGAAGCATTTGATGAGTTCGGCCTTTATCTCGTTCACCATATGCGCTGGGTCGGTTCCGCAAAAAGCAATCAGATGGGCAAACGTTTAGCCAAAGAGTTTCGTTATGCTTTGCCGCCAGTTGGGCCTTGGGTACTTTCGAAGAGTTTTCCTCGTCGACAAGTCAGACGTTGCCCTTATTTATTCAGTGTTGCCCACGCGAATTACAAGTCAGGCGTTGCCAAATCGCTCACCCCACCGGCTCGTGTCGGTTTTCCTGAAACTCACACGCTGCTTAACCATAGCTGGAAAAAATACCTCAGTGGTATGGAAGCCATCCTGTCTAAACAAGCTTATTTATTAGGAGATCAGTTTACCATTGCTGATGCCAGTGCTTATGGTCAACTCGGTATGAATCTGGTTGACCCTGAAGCCGCGAACAAAATGAAAAGACTTGCGCCCCATACTTATGATTGGTTGCATCAAATTTATCAAAAAAAGCACGCACAACAAGCCAATACTAGCCTGTATTTAAGTGAGGCGATTAAACCTTTATTAAGCACAATCATGCTCACTTTTTCAGCTTTAATGGTGCAAAATGCACAAGCGTACAAACTCGCAAAACGAAACGGTGAAACCGTTTTTAATGAAGCGGCGTTTAACCAAAACAAAGCACTTTACGATGGAAAATTATGTGGTTATCCATTCAGAAGTGTGGTGAAAACATTTCAGGTGCGTGTTTGGAATGAATTACAGTCTGAGTGGCGCAAGCTGACAGATAATGAGAAAGATGAAGTAAGAGGTGTGATCGATCTTTGCGAATTGTTTGAGGTTTAGCTTTTCAGCCGTTTAAGCATAGATCTAAATATAAGCTTTTTGTTAGGGGAATGCTTTAGCGGTATAACAAAAAGTAGGGCACATACCGAAAAAAACAAGGCCACATTAAACGTTATGTCACGCCCCCAATTAGATAACCCATAACCTGTGATTAAATACCCTATAATTCCTCCTACCCAGGTTGCTGAGCCCGCCAAAGCAATTAATTTTGGCACGTTTTGCCCGTTACTTAAATCGACAACCCACGCATTACTGATGCCACGATTTCCTGTTGAAAATACTCTTAATAGTAAAGCGACCCACCAATAGTTCCATAAACTTACCGCTGAGGGTAACAAGTAAAGCGCTATTAACCCTGACACACAGCAAACCAACCAGAATGCCTTCCGACCAAATAAATCAGACAAACGGCCAATACCGTAAATAAAGGGCAAGGAAATTAAGCCTCCCACCACGGCAGTACTGGTAATTTCAGTGGCACTAAACCCTAGCTTATTCATGTTCAAAGATATTCCTAAGGTTCCCATAAAGTTTGCGGTAAAAGCCGCTAAGCTCGCCAAAAGTAACCACTTAATATTGGTGCTAATGGGCATACCCTGCTCACAGTGAGCAATATTTCTATTGATTTGATGGTTGCTCCCTATACCGCTAGGAGGGATATCTAACAGGAAAATACTGAAGGGCCACAGCAAAGTCACTAGCGTCATCAAGTTGAATAATGTCTGGTATCCCCATTGATCGACAACCGGCCCTGATATCAACCCGCCAATAATCGCACCGAAAGGACTTGCCATAGCAAATAATGAAAAGAAAGTTCCTCTCGATCTAGGTACCGTTAATTCCGAGGCGAGCGTGTTTAATGCTGAAAATGCGACACCACCTAAAAACCATAACAAAGATGTAAGCGGAATCAACAGTTCAATCGAGTCCGCCCAACCTACCGCCCATGTTAAGGGTACACACACTAGACCAGCGTAAATAATTAATCGCTTTCTCGACACGAGTTGCCCGACAAAATAACTTGAACTCATCACCCCCATGGCTAAACATAAATAAGAAAAAGCTAGATAAGCCCCCACCATAAAGTCATTCGCACCTAAGCTTTTTGCATACACTGGCAGTAATGGTAATAAACCATTGCCAGTCGTCCAAATAACTAGGTTACACAAAAAGAGCAGAATGAAATGTAATTTCTTCATATCAGGTACTAACAGTTGTAGCGATTAACACTGAAAAAAACTAAGAATTTATGACCTGTTACTGTCGCTTTTTACGACGTAAGTTCGTTTTAATGACGCTCTTTATGGTGGCGAAATCAAACTTCATCATGATTGGCATAGAGACGCCATTCATCCAATTAGGGTTCATCGACTGATATTGTAAGTTCAAGTCTTTCACGCTGTCTGATGCGGGCCGATCTTCTCCTATTGGGATGTTCTGATTCATAATCAGTTTCTGTTTCTTATCCCAATCGTTCCCGGTTTGAGAACTTGCATAATTCCCTAACACTACCTTTTCCCACTCTGGCGTGCTTTCATCCTGAATCGCCATCGCGCCTCCAAATGTTCGACTTAGCGACACATATGATGTTGGGAATGAAAATGCGACCACATAAATTTGTCGAAAACCAAAGCGCCAAATAATGCCTGGTATTAACTTAAAGCTAGAAGAGGTTATTTTAGGGTGACCACGAAATGCGGGATGCACATAATAGTACTTTGCGTGCACTAATAATGCTTTTCGGTTTTCATGTTCTGCCGGACAAAAGGCAAAGGTGTAATAACCTTGCAGGTTTTCATCTTGATCGTAGAAAGTAATCAATAAGGTATTTTTTCGTTTACAGATAGCGCTAAACTTTAGCCAGTCTTCTTCTTTACTAATACTTAAGGTTAGAAAATCCAACCTCAGCTGCCACATATCCCTTAAAATTTGCTCTGGTGCAGAAACGCCTTCAATTATTTTGCTCTTTAGCTGCTTCTTAGTTTTCACTTGTGCTTGAGTATTCATTTTTGCCTGCATTTGTAATTCCTGACGGTTAAATCGATTCAATTAATTACGATGCAGACCATATTAAATGTTGACCTTAAGGGAAGACATAGGCATAAATGACAAATACAATGCCATTTATGCATTTAAATAACTGCATGGTTCTATTCCACTTAAATTGACTCAGACCGGTAGAGTTCAAAGGATTACAAAGATGAAAGTAACGGTATTGATGGCTCATTTATGTTCTTCTACCGGCGTTTCTTCGACCTTAGAAGGTTTAGAAAGTGCGAATATTCTGCACCAAATCAACACCCGTACAACGGAACCCGTATTCGAAATTGAAACAGCGTCTCTGGATGGGAAACCGGTTCAGTGCACCGGTGGATTAGTGTTAACTCCCCAAAAACGACTGAGTGACATAAGTCAGACCGACCTAATTATCGTACCTGGCTTTCTGTTTCAAGTGCTACCTTTGCTACCTGGGTTTGCTGCATTTAAACCTTGGCTACAGCATCATTATCGTAATAACGCCACCATTGCCACCATGTGCACTGGCACATTTATCGTGGCTGAAGCCGGTATTCTTGATGATAAGTTAGCGACAACACACTGGTATTTTTCGAATGATTTTCGCAAACGTTATCCGAAAGTAAACCTAAGCGAGCAGCACATTGTCACCGAAGACCAGAATATAATTTGTTCAGGTGGCGCATCAGCAGGGAGTGATATGCTACTTCATTTGATACGAAAGTTTATCTCCAGTGAGCTCGCATCTGAGTGTGCAAAAAAATTACTAGTCGATACTGGCCGACGAGACCAAACCCCTTATGTGATGCAAAGTTTCAATCGAAACCATGAAGATAAAGAAATTCAGCAAATTCAACATTGGTTAGAGCATCACTACATGTCACCCATTATGTTTGACGATATCGCAACAAAATTTGGCTTTGGTATTCGTAACTTTATTAGACGTTTTAAAGAAGCAACTCAAATAACACCAATTCAATATTTACAAAACATACGGATTGAGAAAGCTAAGTACTTGCTGGAGACAACAAATAAAAACGTGGAAACAATTACTTATGACGTTGGCTATCAAGATATCAACTCATTTAGACGACTTTTTAAAGAAAGGCTTAATATCTCACCGACGGCTTATCGAAAAAAATTTCAAACTTGAGTGTTCTGGCAATTCAATCGATATAAATAAATGGGGGATTGATAAAAATCATTCAATCGAATCACTTTAAACGCCTGATGTGAGGGTAAAGCAAAATTATGGCTGATAAGGTATTGAGCGCCCTCACTTTCCTGAACTAACTTCTCGTTAATTGCCTTCATGGTTGGAGGATGTAAATAACACATTATTACTGAAGCTTGTGATAAATCAGCCTTTAGAAAGTTCTCTCGGTGTATCGTCAAGTTACTTAAACCCATCATTCTCTTTAGCGCTAATGTCGTAAGCCATGGCAGCATTGATAATTCATAAGCCACGATCTGCCGTTGAGGATAGCGCTTTGCCAGGCGTATCACTAAATGCCCCCAACCGCTGCCTAAGTCATAAATAGCGCCATCACCGGTTTCATCTGCCAGCTGGAACATAGCTTGCCGGGCCTTATGGGTACTCGGCATTGGCGAGATCCCTAAGGTCAATGTGCTCCATACAATCGTTGCACCAGCAATTAGCGTTAAGGCAATAAGAAATACGTCTAAAAAAGGCAAATAAAAATACTCACTCGTCACCCGAAATCACATAGTCTGGGCATATCTTTGTGTTTGGTTAATCCGCTATCAATGGATCTTTACAGCTATTATTTTTGATACATAACTGATTTAACACCGCCTGCTCTCTAATCTCCTTGATATTGGGGAGCACCTGTTGAAACAAATTAAAAGCGACTGTTCTGAGACCATTGTTCAATAGTTTATTAATTTTAGAAATAATCACTCTGCCTTCCTTTGTATCCGGACAACTTGCGCGTATCGGGGCAAAGTTACTGCCTTCTGATAACGTTAAATACCTTAAAGGATGATTCGGTTGTGCTGCTGAAAATATAGGAAACTCTTCAGGAAAAATTAACACGCTATCGACATTACGATTTGAAATAGATGCCATTTTTAACATACTAATAGGACCTTCCGAGCCGGTCATATAAGCGATATTATTACCGCCTCTGTGTTTGCTGTTTTCTATTATCCGGCCCATTTCTCCAAAAACCGGTCGCCCTTTTAACACCAGCATCTGCCCACCTGATCGAGTACTATTAATAACATCCACAATAGAAACAATTCTGGTCTGTCCGTTATTGGATAATTTTTGATACAACGCTGGTCGAACAGCCACGCCATAATCAACGGTATTAAGAATGGAGTCAGAATAAACACGGTGATCGGTATTGGGCAGCTTCCAACTACCTGAAGTACAAAAGGTAGTATTGTTAGGATCAGTCATGTCGATTGCCCACCGTGCAGGGTTCGCGACAACAATTTTATTCTTTAACCCTGCTTCAAAGTAAGCATTTACAAGGTCGTAACCAATCCCTCCTTTTGACTCAGAGCCAAAAGGAGGGATATTAAAGACATACCAAGAGTATGGAGACTCACCCAAAGCGGGCGAGCAAAGCGTTAACAACAAAAGTGTATAAGCTAATAACCTTGCCCTTTTAGTAAAATATTTAAATAACGTAATCACAACTTTCACAGTCAAAAAGCCCCGCTATAACACAATAGCCTGTATTTTTTCACACTTACTCGCATTAGACCTTAGCTTAATGCGTACTTTCAAAACATACCGTACGTAGGTCTACATTGCTCTAATTAAAGATCTATATAATTCCTAGCAGCGTAATTCGCAGTGGTTAAATATAGTTCAAGTCCACTACTGAAAAAAGCCTTATCAATCATACATGCATTACCCAACAGTTAAAAAGTGCCATCGCATTTACGGTAGCTTTATTAAGCTCATCGGTACTTGCCTAAATTAGTTATTCTCATTGAACCTGTAAATGTAGTACATTTCTTATTTTAAACGTATCAATCACCTTTAGTTTCTGGAATTATTTTCATGAAAAAATCGATTAAGGCCGCATTACTCTCCGCTTTTGTTCTGCCTGGTGCGGGCCATTTCTTTTTAAAAAACTATGTAATGGGTTCAATTCTAGCCATCGCTGCTGTTGCTGGGCTGTATTCAATTATTGTTAGCACGATAGAGAAGGCCTTAAAAATAGCGGAGCAAATTCAAACAAGCGGCACCCCATTGAGTACAGAGGAAATATCTGCGCTTGTGTCACAGCAAGTATTGCACTCGGAGGCTCAGCAAATGAATATGGCGCTGATCGCATTATTTACCGCGTGGGTGGTAGGAATCGTGGATGCTTACAGGCTGGGTAATATTCAAGACAAACAAATAGATTAAGCTTTCAGCTGTAAGAATACCCCTGTGAATACCATTACTGATCCTACGATAAGATTAATTTTTTAATCATTTTTAAAAACGATTTCCACATAGCTTGCAATAGTGTTGCATCTGAAAAATAGTTCACTTAATATAGCCGCCTCTCAAAAAGAGGGTATAGAGCTGGCGTAGCTCAGTCGGTAGAGCAACGCACTTGTAATGCGTAGGTCGGGGGTTCGATTCCGTCCGCCAGCTCCATTTATTTTTTGAGCGAGTGGGCATACGCCTACTTTGTGCCGCCAACAGCTAGAGCTGCCCCCCCATAATCGCTAATACATCAACAAATATTAACGCGCTTAAATTTTAATAAGCGGGAAAGAATTTCGCATAAAATAGAATGGATTTTGGGTTTGATAAAGTAATGTATAAACCTGAAACTATTGATCTTACTACAACGGCAAGCACGCCCAGTCCTGGCACCACTTCGAGTGCGACCATAACCATAAATAACATAAGAAGTGTTGTGAATGCTATTCATTAACCCTCTAAAAAAATTATTAGCTTTCGGTCAGTTCGCCTACCAAGTTTTTTTGCATCGCTTCACGGACCTGCTCAGTATTATAAGGTTTAGACATTAAGTAATGCAGCTTCGCTAACGCGGCTTCAGTCGTCATATCAAAACCACTAATCACACCAGCTTGCGCTAATGCATTGCCCGTCGCATAACCTTCCATGTTGACCTTGCCTTGTAAGCATTGTGTCAAATTCACCAGAATAATGCCGCGCTCATTCGCTTTCGATAAACAGTCTAATAGCGCAGGGCTTTGCGGTGCATTCCCCACGCCATAGGTTAATAGTATTAATGCCTTAATCGGTTGATGTAGAAAATTCTCAATCAAGCTCGTGGTAATACCTGGGTATAGAGTCACAACGCCAATTGGCTGAGGGTTAATTGCTGCTACAGTGAGTGCCTGAACATGTCCACTGCTAATTTCACCCGCTTTTAAACGTATGTTAATACCCGCTTCTATCAGGCAAGGGTAGTTGGGCGATGCAAAGGCATCAAAGCCATCAGCATGGGCTTTTGTCGTTCTATTTCCGCGGTACAATTTATTATTAAAAAATAAACTCACCTCTGAAATAGGATAATTGGCAGCAATATAGAGCGCGTTAAGTAAGTTGATTTGTCCGTCTGAGCGTAATTGAGACAAAGGAATCTGAGAGCCCGTTACAATCACTGGTTTGGATAGGTCTTGTAACATGAATGACAGTGCCGATGCCGTAAAAGCCATTGTGTCGGTTCCATGTAGAATTACAAAGCCATCATACTGCTCGTAATTTTCCTTGATGTCATCCGCAATCATCTGCCAATCAGTTGGTGTCATATCAGACGAATCAATGAGTGGCTCATACTCGTGAATGGTGAAATCAGGCATCTCTGCGCGATAGAATTCCGGCAGCGACGTGATGAAACGCGTAAGAAAGCCAGCAACGGGCGCAAAGCCTTGCTCCGTTTTTTGCATGCCGATGGTGCCACCCGTATAAGCGACATAAATTGATCGTTTCGTCATAATTCACTTTAAGTATCGATTGTTTATCCAAAAGTATACTTGCTTGCGTTGCACTTACAAAGTGCAACGCAGACGCAATATTTATTCTAACCTATACATGAAAATAATGGATTCCGGCCGAAAAGCACACCGGAATGATATAAGGGAGGCACAACGGAATGGTCTTTCGCGCCGGTCACTATTGTGCCAGCACGCTATAAAAATAAAAAAGAGGTCAAAATACTTCTTTTTTATTACGCGTAAGCCTATTCATCCTAAAGATAGACGACCTAGACTAACTGCATTAACGATTCTTTTGAAAAGTCTTGAAGTTCATCCAAGCGGTTATTTTTTACTTTCACTACCCATTCAGGGTCTTGAAGTAAAGCCCGACCTACAGCGACTAACTCAAATTCATTGCTCCCGACTCGATCTGATAGCTGCTGTATTGATCCCGCTTCAGCCCCCGCTTTATCAGACATCTCTAAACTGCCGCCGTCTTCGTCAATAAAGCTGCTATCGAGACCGACACTGCCGACAGTAATCACTGGTTTATCGGTTAATTCCTTTGTCCAACCCGCTAGGTTCATCTCGGAGCCTTCAAATTCTTTTTCCCAAAAGCGTCGCGTACTGCAATGGAAAATATCCACACCGGCTTCTACTAAAGGCATTAAGAATGCTTTCAATTCTTCGGGTGTTTCAGCTAATCGTGCGCTGTAGTCTTGCTGCTTCCACTGTGAGAATCGGAAGATAACCGGGAAACTAGCCCCCACACGCTTGCGAATCGCCTGAATGATTTCGACTGCAAATTTAGTGCGCGCGGGTAAATCTCCACCATATTCATCGCTACGTTGGTTTGACCCCTCCCAAAAGAACTGATCAATTAGATAACCATGGGCACCATGTATTTCAACGGCATCGAAACCAATTTCTTTTGCATCCGCGGCGGCTTGTGCAAAAGCTTCAACAACCTCATCAATGTCTTGTTGGGTCATGGCGATCCCGTTTTCTTTTCCTGGCTTAAATAAACCCGATGGACTATAACCCGGAACAGATTTATCTGGCTCTACACCTTCTTTACGCACCGCACCAACATGCCAAAGCTGCGGGGCGATTTTTCCACCTTTTGCATGCACGGCTTCCACTACTTTTTTCCAGCCTGCTAACGCTTTTTCTCCATGCATAAATGGTACACGAGGATAACCATTTGCCGCTTTATGCCCAACGGGTGTGCCTTCAGTAATAATTAAGCCTACTTCGTTTTCTGCACGACGCTCATAATAAGAAACAACGAGATCATTCGGAATATTACCGGGTGAAAAAGTACGCGTCATAGGCGCCATCACAATCCGATTCTGCAATGCTAAAGGCCCTAATTGAATCGGTTGAAATAATGGGTTTTCAGTGTTCATAGTTTTCTCCGGTTTGTCTTAAAATGTGTTCAAATTGCTTCATCGTTTGATGAAACAAGTCTTGTCCGTGCAAGCGCGCATAATACAAAGCTCCCTTACAACTAAATATAAATAATGCTGCCATCGCTTTGGGATCATTCTGTTGAATAAATTCATCCGCTTGCGCGCCTTCACACATCACCTTGGTGACCCAATCTAACTCGATATCATCTAATCCTTTCAAGGCTATTTTCATTGGCTCAGACAATTTATTTAAGTCGCTGTATAGCGCACTAATCGGGCACATTTTATGGTCAGTAAGTGTGTGCTTCATGGCAGCTTGAAGATAGCGTTCTAACTTGTTCCAGTTAGAACTGCCTTTTGCATCAAAATGCTCTAAACCCTGCATTAGCCACTCATGCGACCATTCACAAAGTGCTAAGCCCAGGTCATCTTTTTTAGGGTAATGATGATGAACACTGGCTTTGCTAATTCCAAGCGTGCGTGAAAGATCTAAATAACTAAAACCATTAAAACCGTGCTCACGCAATAAACCCGCTGATAACGCAACTATTTGCTGTTTAGTGTTCATGTTTTAATCCAATCGAAAACAGAACAACAGCCTACCTACCGATAGGTAGGGTCGTCAAGCAAGTTTCTGTTAAAGAGTGAAAACAGATTGTTTCATTTGAGATACAAAGATAAAAATGAGCCGAAGAAGTAAGGAGAGTTTACGAGTAAGTAGGTACTAGCTTATGCTTATAGCCTTTAATAAAAGGGATTCAAGAGATTCCCAAGTGGATGCATTTAGTCCGATTACTTCAATTCGACTATCCATTGTTTCAGCCGCTTCCGAATAACTTAAAACGCCATCCACCTGGTTAAAGCTCATCACACCTTGCTGGGTAATGAAGATTGCTTTCAGTCGCTCGACTGCGAGGCCAGTAAATAGCGCCAATAATTTAGCGCGATTAAATATAAAGCGTGACTCAAATATCCATCCGCTGCTTTTATAGCCATCTTGCTCATTATCTTTTCTAATAAATCCTTCCTTAGGAAAATCAACATGCCCTTGTATGAGCACGCTTGTTTCTGAAGCATGGGAATGATGATGTTCATTACACCTATCATCATTTGTTTCTGAGCGATTCATTGTTGTTAACCACTCACTGTCAATACGCCCTTGGGTAATTGAATGGAGGGGTATATCGTCCAGTTTCAATTGATGCAAATATTGTTGCAGGTTTGCTAAATCTTCATCGCCATAAAGGTCACTTTTGTTGGCAATAATCATGTCTGCAATTTGAAGCTGCTGTTTAAAGGTCTCGTGCTCTGTGTAACGCGTATCGGATATTTTTCGTGCGTCAACAAGTGTTAGCGTGGCATGAATCTCCAGCACATTTTGATAACTGGCGTGCCTTAAAGCATTTAAAACTTCTTGTGGGTGGCCAAGTCCTGTCGGCTCTATAATAAGACGGTCTGGGTTGCTATGCGAAATAAGCTGATTTAGAGCCACCTGCATCGGCAACCCTGATGCACAGCACATACAACCACCAGGCACTTCACGAATGAAAATGCCGTCTTCCTGATGAGCGCCACCACCACTTGCTAATAAGCTTGCATCTAGCCCAACTTCACCAAACTCATTCACCAGTACAGCCCATTTTTCAGTTGCGGGTTTGGTTTCAAGTAAATAACGTATCGCTGTTGTTTTGCCTACCCCTAGAAAACCGGTAAGGATATTTGTTGGAATAGCATGCTTATTTTGCCACATAATGTTTACCTCATATTTTTCGCTATACTAGACTAAGTAAGATTAAACATTGAATACTTGAGCATCCTTAGAAAGTGCTCTATTTATCCCTAATTTTAAGGACATAATAAAATGAATAACCTTAAAAGGCAGTATTAGTCTCTATATTGTCATTAACTTCAGTGGCGGCACAAGCAGAACTGGAGCCATTAGAAGATGAAAAAATGAGTAAGGTCAAAGGCCAGGCAGGTATTACCATCGATATAATAAAAGCAGAGTTGTCGATTGGTGAGTTTGCTTTTAAAGATGGCAGAAGTATTTTAATTCAAGGTTTACATATAGACGGTAATAAAAACTTATCGGACCGTACCTATAGTCATAATTCACAATAGCCGCTCTCTACCCTAACCCTTAACATAGGTTGGAATGAGCAGCTGAAGCTCACACAAAGCTTGGTACTATACTCAGACTTAGGATTCACTTCGTACACCCACATCCTGCAGAAATAATATTTAATCTTTAACACTTCCCTTGTAACAAGTAGCCTCAAGATTTCATTGTCAGTATAATCTACGCTTGCATCGCAGCCAGCTATAGCTGTCTATACGTTATCAATATGACCTAAGTGAGACTTAAGCGTGACCAGTTCAAAATTTGTAGTGCCGACCCCATCCTATACTGTCATACAACGAGAAGATGAGGGATCTCAGGTCTACGCTGCAGTAAACACAACACTTGCAGGATTAGACGTAGAGCAAAGGAAACTATTTGGTTGGCAGTTATCGCTGATATTAGATTTAGAAACCGAAGACGAACAAGGCTTAACGCTAGATCATGAGGCCGAGGCTATCGAGCCTTTTTGCCAGCAAGTTGATTCAGAGCTCCGGCTTAGCGGTAATGCCGTACCCCTCGCGAGAATCACCTGGAAAAAAACACGCGAGCTATTGTTTCGTGTTTACAACCCTGCCGTAGCAGATGAACAAATTAAGAAATTGATAGAGTCAGAATCAAACCCTCGACCTTTTAACTATACAATAGACCCTGATAATACTTGGAAAATGGCGGATGATTATTTAAAGCAGTTTGTAGAAAAACAGTAAAAAGAAATACAACTAGTCTAGTGGTGCGCAGTGCGCACCCAATATAAGCGGAATATAAATCAACTCGACAGGTCAGACACAATACGTACTTGGTCTTTTTCAAACTTAAGATAAAAGCAACTACGACGCATGGTATGGCATGCGGCACCATCTTGCTCGATACTCGCCAATAACACGTCGCCATCACAATCTGTTCTTAGGGCTTTTAGCGTTTGCCAATGCCCTGAGCTTTCGCCTTTACGCCATAAGGTCTTTCTTGAGCGAGACCAATAACACATTCTGCCTGTTTGTAGCGTTTCTTCGAGTGATTCACGATTCATCCACGCAAACATCAACACCGCTTTGGTATGCTCATCTTGTGCAATCACAGGAATAAGGCCTTCTTCGTTTACCGTCAATTCAGAAAGTACTTTTTCTAATGCGTAAACCGTATTTTCAGGGTCATTTTCAATTGACTTAAACCAAGCTTTCATATTGTTAGATCCTATTATTATAATCGACGCAAAAAATTGGTATTTCTTTTTTATTTATGCGCTTAAGTGTTTTGGCTTAGCAAGTTTACTCATCATACTGCCATTCACTCCACACAAGAAAGACAACACATAGAAAGCACCAAGAATAAGAATAATAGACGGGCTCGTTGGCCAACCTACATGATATGACAATAACAAACCGACATAACAACTAATAATCGCCAATACACATGAAAGCAGCAGCATCATATCTAAACTCTTTACCCAATACCTTGCCGAAGCCGATGGTAAGATCATCATACCCACCGACATAAGTGTTCCTAGCGCATTAAAACCACCCACGAGATTCAATACAACAAGCACTAGAAATGAGAAATGCGCCAAAGGGCTTAAGCGGCTAACCGATTGTAAAAATTGGCTATCCATACACTCAACAACCAAGGGCCTAAATACAATCGCCAAGGCAAATAGTGTGATGGAACAAATGCCTGCAAGTAGATAAAGCGCATCATTATTGAGGGCTAAGGCAGAACCAAACAAGACATGTAATAGGTCAACCTGACTACCTTTAACCGAGATAATTAACACACCGAGCGCAAGTGAAATCAAATAGAACGCGGCCATGCTGGCATCTTCAGCCACATCGGTTAAACGAGAAACCAATCCCGATAAAACTGCCACTAAACAGCCTGCCACAATTCCGCCAATGGTCATCGCTTCAATGGATAGCCCTGCCACTAAGAAGCCTACTGCCGCACCTGGCAAAATCGCATGCGCCATGGCATCGCCCGTCAAGCTCATACGACGCAACATTAAAAAGACACCAATCGGTGCGGCACTCACAGAAATCGCGATACAACCCATTAAAGCGCGCTGCATAAACGAGAATTCTAAAAAAGGCGTGATTAAAAATTCAAACAAACTCCAGCCCTCTAATCATGCCCGCAATGATCTGCATGCTCATCAAATGCTTCATTTAACTCCCGAGCTTTACGCCAGTTTTCTTTCGTCAGCACGTCTTCCGTTGCACCAAATGCAATCGGTTCACGCGATAATAATAAGCTTTGTGGAAAGTGTGTTTTCACCTGTTCAAGGTCATGCAGTACCGCAATGATTGTTTTACCTGAATGGTGCCAGCTTTCAATTAAGTGAACCAAATCATGCGTCGTACGACTATCAATCCCCGTAAAAGGCTCATCTAGTAAAATTAAATCCGCCTCTTGAACTAAAAGCCTAGCGAATAAAACCCGCTGCATTTGCCCTCCTGAAAGCGAACCTATCATTCGCTTTTCAAATCCAGTTAGTCCTAACTGGTTTAACGCTGAAGCGACCCGTTTTTTATGTTGTCGTCTTAATCGCCCAAATGCCCCCGTTTCTCGCCAAGTACCCAATGAAACCATTTCTTGCACACTAATTGGAAAACTCCGGTCGACCTGATTCAATTGAGGCAGGTAAGCAATGTCATTCCGCTGAACCTCATGCAAGGTAATTGAACCTTCTAAAGGCGAGACCTGCCCCATAATACCTTTTAGAAGCGTCGTTTTACCGGCACCATTTGGCCCAACCAAGGCCATCAAAGCTCCGCGTTTAATTTGTACCGATAGGTGGTGAACTGCTGGATGAAGCTCGTAGCCGAGCGTGACGTTATCGCATTCTAGAATACAGTCGCACTCAAGAGTACTATCACCTTGAACATTCGTTTCGAGTTCAAGTGTCATCACGGCCCCTTGGGCTTTTAAATACTAAAGACCTTTCATCGCGCAACAAGGAAAACTCCAAGGCAAATAAGCCCACTTAAACTCGCGGCAATCAAGATGCGCTGAAAAAGACCAATTTCAAGAAGCGTTCGGCGAGACATAATTAAAACTACATGATATTAAAATGAATAGTAAATAGCGGCACGATGGTATGTGATCGCTATCTAAAAAGCAAAAAACCGTGCCCAAACAGTTATATTTATTATTTGGTTAATTTAAAGATATTCTGGGGCCTAAGCCCAAAACTTTGGCAAGCTCTACTATGGCAAATTAATATTCACCTTAGTAGATAACCAAGGTTTACTTCACTACTTTATTTCCTGCAATAATTAAGCCCTTCAATTCTCGAATCTCTTGCTGTAAATCATCAAGGCTAGCTCGGCCTTGCGCTTTATCATCTTCATCTTTGATCCGCTGATTTTCTTCTTCCAGCACATTCACCACAATACCGATAACCATATTCAAAAATGCAAAAGCAGTAAAAAAGATAAAAGTAATAAAATAGATCCAGCTGAGGCTATAAACAGTCATGACTTCGTACATGACGTCTGTCCAATCCTCAAACGTCATGACACGAAATAAAGTTAATAAAGAAATAGCGATATCGCCCCATAAAACAGGGTTAATCTCAGCAAAAAAGGTTGTACCGACCGCAGCATAAATATAAAAAATTATAAACATGAGTAAAACAACATAACCCAATTGCGGCAAGGCTTTTATTAACGAGTTAAGTAATAGCCGCAGCTCTGGAATAATAGAAATCATTCTGAGCACTCTGAAGATTCGTATTAACCGGCCCACCAAGGCTAGTTCACTGTCATCAATAGGAACTAAACTAACGATAACAATGAGTGTATCGAACACATTCCAAGCGTTTTTGAAGAAGTACTGTTTATGTTCCTCTCCGATAAATCGAATAATAATTTCAATTAAGAACAAGAGCGTAATGCCCCAATCTAACCAGAGCATTAGTGTGTGCACCTGCTCTGGCACTTCGTAGCTTTTTGCGCCAATTAACAACGCAGAAAAAACAATCACGAATATAATAAAAAGCTCGAATGCTTTGTGACTTCTAATTTGCAAAAACTTCTTCTGAAGAACATCTGTATTCATAAATACTCAATCACCTACATCTAACAACTGAAACTACTTTAAATTTGACGCAATTTTATTACAGCTGGAAAAAATAACTAGATTAGAATGCACTTTATCGCTAAAATTTGCGACCAATGGTCATATAATGAACAGAAACATAAATAGAAGTGCTTTAAGGAATACAAATGCAGTACTGTGATGATAAAACATCCATCGAAAAACCAATGTCTCGCAAACAACGAGAGTTTGCTCGTCGAGAGCAAGAAATACTCACGGCAGCCATCAGCCTTTTTGAAGACCCCCACTGGGAAACCGTGACCGTTGAAAAAATTTCTAAAAAAGCCGAAATTGGTAAGGGGACTGTTTATAAGCATTTCACCAGCAAAGATGAAATTTATGCCGGTATTTCAATAAACTTTCATAAGCGCATTATGGGCGCGTACCATATGGATGATGAACGTCCTGAAATTATTGATGTCATTAAAGGATTGATCAGTACGTCATTCAAGATGTTCTTAAATAATCCTGCTGAGGCACGAGTATCATTTTATTGTAAACGAGGCGATTTCAGGGAAAGGTTAACGCCAGAACTTCGTGCTGAATTTGAAGTACTTGATGATCAATTTTCGGAATACGTGGGTGAAATTCTACAAAAAGGGATCAACCAAGGGTTGTTCCCTAACAGACCTGTTGAACACTTGATGATGGGACTTGAAGCAACCTTTGACGGTGCAATTGGTAAGATTTGGAGTGGCGATACTAACTGCCCATACCTTGGCGACCAAGAAACTTACATCACCATGATCAGTGAATATATGCTAGCAGGACTAGTCGGTTTAAAGCTCGACGTTTAAATCAAAAAGCAGGGCCAGACGCTCTAAGGTCTCGCCCTCTACTTCTCTTAAGTTTCTATCAAGCTTCTGTTTTGGTCTCTTCAACCACTATATTTTCACTGACAGCAGCTTCAGCACTTAGTTTTTCTGACAGCTCAAACTGGATCTGTTTTCGAGACCAATCAATTTGCTTGACTCGAACCTCAATGACCTGATCAAGTTTGAAAGACATAGCTTTACCCGTCAAGCTAAGTTGATCTTGATTAAAGCTATACTTGCCTTCCATTTCTTTTGTGGAAACAAACCCTTCAATACCATTTTCTAATAAACGAACTTGGAACCCTGTTGAAAAGGTCCTTAATACACTTGCCTGATAGATCTCTTTATTCTTAACCATAAATTGACATTTTAACCACTGCTCAACGTCAAATACGGCACCTCTTGCGTTTTGCAGTTTCAATTCTAACTTCGCAAGCTGTTTAGCATCAATTGACGCGGTTGGTTTACCATCTTTCAACGAACTCAGCTGCTTATGTATCAGGTAATCGTTTGCTTTACGTAAAGGCGAGGTAAAGGTGGTGTACTGCTTCAAGCCCATACCAAAATGTGGCGCAGGATTTGAGGTCTGCCGGCTTTTTTCTAGTTGACGAGACATTACTAGGTGTAGGGGTTTTAAGTCTTCTGCTGAGGAGACAGTACTCATCACTTGAACAAAGTCATTCAAGATCGATAAGTCTACATTCTCACACTCAGCAACCTGATCTCTAACCACTTTTTGAACAGCCTCAAGTCGATCATTCCGCACACCGTTATGTGTGATAAACAAACTTTCCTGTCCACTCTTGGCTAATAGTTCTGCGATACAACGGTTGGCAGCAACCATCGACTCTTCAACAATTTTATGGGCTAAAGTCGCTGGGCGCTCTGTAATACCTGAAATCTTTTGATTTTCATCGAGCGAAATCGAAAATTCAGCACGATTCTGCTGAGTTAGCAGGTTCTTTTTTCGCCACTGGAGCAAGGCTTCTGATACAGCCTGTAAACAAGCGAGTGAAGGTTTTACAGTTTCGTCAATTTCAGCCGTACTGTCTGATGATATGTCCGTTGAAAGATGCGCACTTACTTCGTTATAGCTCAGTTTCTGACGCGAGCGAATCACTGCATTTGAGAGCTGATATTCGCCTAGCGCCCCATCAGTCGTTACTTGAATATTCATTACTTTCGCTAAGCGGTCTTTATTTTCTACCAGTGAGCACAAGTCACCGGCTAATTTTTCAGGCAACATAGGAACTTGCTCGCCTGGAAAATAAATTGACGTGGCACGTAATAAAGCGCTTTTTTCAATCGCGGAGTCAGTTTCAATCAGGGCACAAGGATCGGCAATGGCAACACTCAGCATCCAGCCCTGATCATTCTCCGTGGCATAGAGGGCATCATCCATATCAACGGTTGATTCGGCATCAATCGTGATAAATGGTGTATCAGTTAAATCATCACGGCCTGCTTTTTTAGCCTCGATGGTTGTTTCACCCAAGGTCTCCAGCTGCGCTTCAACTTGATCATTCCATTGCGTGCTGATGTCATATTTACTACATACGTAACTTCTTTCGATACCGACGACTTTGTCGTTACCTAAAATTTCAATCACGCTTGCTTGAGCATTACCGGTTTTAAAGGGGTGTTGCGTAATTCGACATTTAACTAAGTCTTGCGCTTTCGCATTCTTCCGTTTCTGAGGGGGGATGAATAACCAACGGCTTAAACCTGGGATATCAGGCTCTACAAAGTGTGTTTTGCCTTTTGTCACATATTTACCACAAAAAACATTAGTCGGCGACTCTAACAAGCGTTCAATTTTGGCCATTTTTTTCTTTTTGGCATCTTTGATAATTTCGACTTCTACCCGATCCCCTGGTAATACTTTTTGCATTTCATCTGGGGGTAAATAAACATCTTTTCCGCTATCTAAGGTCACGAAGCCAAATTTATGGGCAGAGCCCTTTACTGTGCCGTTCTCTATATTTCGACTAGCTTTTATATCGGTTTTCAGTTGTTTGAGTTGGTTAAGTGTATCTAGCTTTAACATTAAAAGGTCCTATAAAAAATCATCTAGTCGTGCACGTAGTACAAAAAGTTGGCCACATAAAGTTGTGGAGAGATCATTATCACTGAGTCACTAACGTTAGGAACTCGCTCCGTGTTGCTTGCGACTCACGGAAAGCGCCCAGCATCACTGAAGTATTCATTGATGAGTTTTGCTTCTGTACACCGCGCATCATCATGCACATATGCTGGGATTCAATAATAACAGCCACGCCCTTCGCTCCTGTGACTTGCTGAACAGTTTCGGCAACTTGACGTGTTAAATTTTCTTGAATTTGAAAACGCTGAGCATACATATCAACAATTCTCGCAAATTTTGAAAGCCCTAACACTTTACCATTTGGTAGATAAGCAATATGACACTTACCAATAAATGGCAATAAATGGTGTTCACATAGCGAGTAAAGTTCAACATCTTTAATAATCACCATTTGATCATTATCAGATTCAAAAACAGCGCCATTCACAATGTCATCGATATTTGTTGAATACCCTCTGGTTAAATACTGCATTGCTTTCGCAGCGCGCATCGGGGTATCGCGCATGCCTTCTCGGGAGCTATCTTCTCCGAGGTCATCAATAATGGCTTTATAGTGTTTCGAGATCGCGTCTAACATTCAAAATTCCAGTAACATTACTTCGGTGGTATTTCTTAAAAATCTAGAAAGAGGCGATTTTACATGCTTATTTTACAGGAGGAAATATTTTTCAAAGGAAATCATGCCCACTATAGACGTATAGTGGGTAGAAAATAGTTAAAAACCACGATAAGAAAGCAGGATTTTAAAAAATATCGATCTCTGCTTTGATTGCTTCAGCTTCCACTTTTAATACTTGGCAGCGCAAAGTATTTGATGATGCCTTCGCTTTTTCAATTTGGCCACATTTGCTTAAATATAGTCGGCGAAGCATTTCCACTCTTGAATGTTTGTCCTTGCCCATGATAGTACTCCAACTGATTGTTTACTAAATGACTGATAAGCTGTTAGAGATAAAACACCTATACTCTCTGTATCGGCTAAGTTGTGATAAAATTTACTTATCGCTCTCATCTATATATTAAGCAAATTGGACGCCAAGCTTGAATCACGGCTATTTTTTAAATTTATTTCATAAGGCGAGAGTGTATTTCTTTTTTAAATCAAACCGTTAAGATACCGCTCAAAAATAAAGCCCTCACTACATCAATAATGAGTAGGGTGGGCTTCAATTTAAACTGTAAATTTTCTCAACAGGTGACGAGCACTTGCCGCTTTATTTAACGCGAAAGCAACTTTATATGATCGGACAGCTGTTGTAATAAACCTGAGGCCTCATCATCATTTGATGCATTTTCAAGCGATGATAGTAGGTTCGACTTAACTTGTTCAGCCTCATCTGTTAACACTGAAAAGTTTGAAGATAGTCCGCTCACAAGGCTAGCACCACTACTTGCAACATCTTCCATCGAAGCAAGGTTATTCATCGTTTCAGTCGCGATAGTAACGCTGTTACTCATGACTTCCGCAACTTCTTGTTGTTTAGAAATGACAGAGTTTGAAATTTCAGTGATTTTTGTGATTTCGCCCTGAATTTCTTCAGCAGACTGATTGGATGTGTTTGCTAATTGGCGAACTTCATCTGCAACGACCGCAAAGCCTCGCCCATGCTCACCCGCTCGTGCTGCTTCAATTGCAGCATTTAATGCTAATAAGTTTGTTTGATCTGCAATCGCTTTAATTGATTCCAGTAATTTACTAATTGTTTTATTACTTTCATCCAGACTTTCTAATAAAGAAGTAAACTCAGATATATTACGAGATGACGTTTCAACATTATTCGATAATTGTCTCATATCAGCATTACATTGGCGTGACACATCAGCGGTTTTATTCGAAGTCTCCGATGCATCCTGAACAGCAGACAAGATCATCTGCCCTTGATCAATTAATGAGTCCAAGCCTTTGCAACTACCTTCAACTTGACTAACAAACCCTTTGCTTGAGTCATTTTTTTGATTGATAGAAGATGCAATCGCTTGAGTCAGTGTTGCGGGGTCCTGTGCAAAAAATTGATCAAGCAAGGCGGCTTTAGCTTCCAAAGCCTGAAGGTCAACTTTATCGACTGCAACTTCATTCACTTTCAATGCATTTTTATTCAATCCAAACATAGCTCTACCTAAGTTTATTCGTTATATTGCTCAATCCCCTGCAATCTTTTAATGCAGATAATATGAGGCAAATCAGGGAATTAAAACATTTACTGCCGCTAATTTTTTAGTTTTAAATGTTAGCAGTCACTCGTACAAGAGGTAGTCTGTTTTAATCTCATAGTGTTTACTGTTTCTAGGTACCTATATCGGCACATTTTTAGAAACCTAAAATTTTATATGTAGATTTATTCTAGCTACTAATTGAGATTTTGCTCACTCAAATACTAAATTTAATTACGACACAACACGATTAAACCAATCCTCCCAGCTTTCTAACCCATCATGCGCTACCGTTTTTGTGTGTATATTAATATTCTTATGGCAATCAAATTCATAATCATTACTTGCTTTAGTCAAATCATTGGCAAGAGATAAGGCATTTTCAAATGTGGTGCTGGGCAACAAAACTAAAAACACCCCATCTTGATAACGACATAAAACATCCGTATTTCTTAAACGACTAGCGTAAACCTGAGCCAAGGATATTTGATATTGATCAAATTTTTCTCTTCCGATCACTCCAATTTCCTCCGATGATACATTCACCTTAAGCCCAATAAGCGACATACTGATGTGATATCGACAGTAAATATCTGATGATTTTATGACTTCCTGCAAGAAGTATTCTCTATTCGAACAACCCGTTAACGCGTCACAGACCTGAGTGCGCTTGAGCGCTGATATCAAATAGGCATACTGAGAACTTAATAAGTTTGCAATGATCAACAAAACTAAAAGTGGTAATAACTGAGTAGCGCTAGCGATAAGACCTTTGTCATAAGACAGCAAACTAAACAGCGCGATCACTCCAACCCCGTTTATGATGTTAGCAAGATTGATTGTTAACAGTAGATAGCCGACTACGATTAAAATAACAAACCAGTCAAATATAATTAAGTGCTTGTCAAAATTTGAACATAGAGCTGCCATCCATGAAAGTACGAGACATAACAGCACAGCATGCTTACTAAGCTTTTGTTGTTGGGATTTAATCAAAAAAAATAGCTGACAACAGCCTGACAAGATAAACAGAGCACTTAACCAGAGAACTCCCTGATCGATCAGGCTATAAGCTTGATAAATTGAAATAAACAATAAAGATAATAATGCGGTATCGAAACGGGTTTTCCCTAGATTCGATTTAGAATGTGTTCCCAATAATCCCATTTTTGGCGACCGTGTGAGATTATATATGCGAGTGTATAAGTGACTCTAAATAGTCAAGATTTGGGATCGTTGCATCTTCACCGTCCACCTTAATCAGCGCTGCATCTGCTGCGCCTTTCTTTTGTTTGGTTTTTTTAATGATATCATCACTCACTTTCACCAAACGAGGTATACCTTGTGTGATTATCGCAAAAAATGGCAAGGAATCTTTATGCTCACCAATCGTATTAATCACTGCGATTCGGGCAGTACTAGCTGTATCATTTAACTTTAAACCATTCGCTAATTCATATGAAACGACAGGAATATCAATCCCTCTCCAATGAACCGTACCTAAAAAGTAATCTGGCGCCTCAATAAGTTTTTTGGGTTCTTGATATGCAACAACTTCAGCAACACTAACGTTAGGTAGTAATAGCTGTTTATTACTCACAGGAAGGTACAAGCTTGCAATTACACTTTCAGTTTCCGACACGCTATATCCTCAATTCAATGTTCTTGGTCATCTGCTTGAACGTCTGGTTCAGCATGAGACGATTTTTTTTGTGCTTCTGGCAGATCATTTGTCGCAACAGGCAAGCCATTGAATCGCTTGATTAATGCTTGAGCCAATGCTTTAGGCGCTGCGGTAAATTCCGAGCATTCTAGATCAATAATAGATTGTGGCATTGAACCGTTTGCACAACTTTCTGGTGTTTGAGCCCATACACTACATCCTTGGCGCTTCATTCTTGGCGCAAGCAATGCGCCGTCGTTCCCCATGCCACTAAACACAATCACATGGCAACGCGAAGCATAACAACGAAGTACATTTGCTAGAAGATGATCAATGGAAGGGCCATACGGTCCTTCCCAGGGCTTCTGGGTAATCGATACCCCACTCTCTTTGAAGATCACTTCGTTACCAACGGGTACAACACTAACTTCACCTTCTCGTAGTATGTCCCCCTGCTTCATGGCTTTTAACTCTAATTGAGAATGTCGCCCGAGAACATTAGTTAATACATGAGAAAAGTGTTCATCGACATGCTGCGCATATAGAAAACCCACCGGCAGATCTGCCGGCATTTCATCTAAAAATTCTTTTACGGCAGCTGGTCCGCCTAACGAAGCAGCCAGAACCCATATTTCTTTTGCAATAGGCTTCTTTTCAGATAACCCATCATTTTTCTGGGCTTCAGATGAGTCCTGTATTCCTTCATGTCGGTCATCAGCACCTTTATCTAAGGCAAGAATTGACGCTTCCGACTCTAATATTTCAACGCTTCCTAAGTGTTCTTCCAACTTATCAAATAAGCGGCGCTCCCATGAGATGTAATCCTCATCATTTTTAGGAGGGGCTTTACCCAAACCGAACAATACCGGCACATTAGCCTGATCAATCAATTTATCTAAAGCTACTGATTCAAAATCTTCATCGTCTAGTTCTAATATCCAGCACTCTACGCGATCTAAGCGTTCTTGAACCTGCGCTTCCAGCAAAGTAGGTCCACATATTATGGCAATATTTAAACCATAACGTACCAATACTGTTTGCAGTACATGACGCTGCAATGCACAGTCTGAAATTACTCCGATATAAGGTCTCTGTTTAGCTTCGTCAAGTTCCGTCACGGTTAGCTTAAATATTTCTCAATATTTTCTAGTAAGTCGTGCTCTTGGAACGGCTTACCCAAATAACCATTTACACCAATCGATAAAGCTCGATCTTTATGCTTCTGACCCGTTCTTGAGGTTATCATGATAATGGGTATATCTTGTAAGCGTTCGTCATGTCGTACTAACGTTGCCACCTCAAAGCCATCCATACGAGGCATTTCAATATCCAGCAACATAATATCTGGCTTAACATCCTGAAGTGTTGCAATCGCATCAACACCATCTTTCGCTGTGACAACTTCATAACCATTTCGCTCCAAGAGCCTTGTTGTTACTTTTCTCACGGTAACGGAATCATCGATAACCATGACTAACGATGCTTTTTCTTTGTCCCTCGGTGCAGCTTCAAGAATGTCATTACTATCTAAAAGACCAGCAGTATCATCTCGTATCAATGCAGGAAGATCCAAAATAACGACAACACTACCATCCCCTAATATTGTGGCCCCTGAAGCGCCATGAACATTAGCAAATTGAGTCCCTAAACTCTTTACAACAATTTCACGACTCCCCATTAAACTGTCAACTTGCAGGGCCATCGGTTTGTCTGTGCCACGCACAAGAATTACAGGTAGAGGTAAGGGTTGTCCTTGTAGTTTTGGGTGGTGGCTACTATGTAATAGTTTACCGAGGTACTGCAGGTTATATTCTCGCCCAGCATACTCATACATCGGCGCATCAGGCTTATAATATTCTTCTAGTTCATAAGGGCTAACCCGCACAATACCTTCGATGGTATTTAAAGGAATGGCATAAAAATCTTCACCGGTATTTACCATCAATGCGCGGTTAACCGATACCGTAAATGGAAGGCGAACAGTAAATTCTGTTCCTTTACCTAGAGTTGAGTCAATTTCAATAGTGCCGCCCATCTGCTTGATTTCACTTGCGACAACATCCATTCCCACTCCACGGCCTGATATCTGTGTTACCTTTTCAGCAGTACTAAAACCTGGAAGCATGATAAATTGCATGATTTCATGATGCGTCGGCTTCGCTTTCTTATCAACTAATCCTTGTGTAACAGCTTTCTTAAGGACAACTGCTTCATTTACACCGGCACCGTCATCCGTCATTTTTAGAACTATATTACCGCCTTCGCGCATTAATGATAATATAATTTGACCGCATTCTGGTTTACCCGATTTTTTACGGTCAGACGCTGACTCAATGCCATGATCCAAGGCGTTTCTAAGCATATGTTCAAGTGGCGCAACCATTCGCTCTAAAACAGAACGATCCATTTCACCTTCTACATTTAAAGCATCAAACTCAACTTGCTTATCTAATTCACCACCAATTTGTCGAACAATTCGTCTCAGTCTAGGCACAATAGAAGAAAACGGAATCATCCGTGTTTTCATCAGCCCTTCTTGCAACTCAGAGTTAATACGAGACTGCTGTAATAATAAGGTTTCAGCATCACGTGCTCGATTCGATAGCGTGTCACGCAAATCCAATAAATCTGACGTACTCTCCGTTAATGCTCTGGATAGTTGTTGTATAGAGGAATAACGGTCCATTTCCAATGGATCAAAGTCTGAGTAGTCAGGCGCTTTAATCCCTTCTTTTTCAGCGGTAAATAACACCTGTGCTTCTGTTTCCATATCCATTCTTCGAAGCTGTTCACGAAGACGTTCTATGGTTGCTGACATTTCTTCAAGTGTAAACCCAAAATCACTGATTTGCTGCTCTAAACGCCCTCTCGAAATACTGGTCTCCCCCGCAAGATTAACTAAGGACTCGAGTAGGTCAGACGAGACACGAATCGTTTCTTGTGCCCCTGCTTTTTGTGTCGCCTTGGGGATCTTTTTCGCTTTAGGAGCTTCTGTTTTTTGAGGTTTACTAATACTTGCACTTGAGGCTTCAGGCTGTGAAAATTCAGTTTTCACCGCTACTGGAGTTTCAGTCTTGGATGCTTCAGCTGGTTCGGCTAGTTTCTGTATTTCATCCACTAACTTCAATAGAATGTCTTGTTTTTCAAGAACAGCTTTCTTTAGTTCGCCTTCAAATGACTCATTATTTTTTTGAGCATCTAGCAGACGCGCTTCCAAGTCATGACTTTCATCAGCCAAACCACTAATATTTGATAGTCTAGCACCGCCTTTTAAGGTGTGTAATATTCGTTGAATTTCTAAATTACAACTTTCATTTGTAGGCGCTTTCGACCACTCAGAAATCTGCTCTTCTAGCGCCTCGATTAGTTCCCGGGCTTCTTCAACGAACATTTCTATAACTTCAGCATCAATTTCGTCTAGATCACCTAGTATTGATGTTTCTAGTACATTCGGCATTTGACTATTTAAAGCAGCGCTTGGCTCTGAATAACCACCCGCTTTATTCACTGCAACAATTAACTTGGGCGCTGGTGCCACTACTGCACCATGAATCAAGCTTTCTAACATTTCTGTTAGCTCTTGATACGCTTCAGTAATTGCCGCTAATAGTGCTCGATGATCTGGTATTTGCCCTTCAATAAGTTGCTCTAAACGATGATTCACCGCATCGGCTAAATCACCAATCGCATCTACATCTGCTAATCTTGCACCACCTTTGAGCGTGTGCATTTCACGCTGTAACTCAACAACACCGTCTACGCCATCTTCATCTTCGCGCCAATGCTCTAAATAGTCTGCAGCCGCGGACAGTATATCTTTACTCTCATCGATAAATAGAGGAAGAAGATCTCCTTCAAATAAGTCTTCAGATACACTTTCAACAGCAGCCTCTTCACCTGCTTCAGAGTCGGCTGCGACAACGCTCAATTCTACATCGGCATCATCATTAGGTAACTCAGGCGCAGTGCCAACACTGCCTGTCTTAACAACATGTTTTATTTGTTCTAACAAAGAAACAGCTGCAGGTGCATTACGCCCCCCACCAATTGAATCGACCATATTTGCTAAAGCATCATGACAGCTCAAGCATAGCGTTATCATTTCGCTCGATGGGTTAAAACGACTTTCAACAATTAATTCAAATAACGTTTCCAGCTCATGAGATAGATCACCAATACTATCTATCTCTGCCATTCGCGCCCCTCCTTTGAGGGTGTGTAATTCACGCTGTAACTCGGCAACCAGATTAATATTTTGAGTATCACCTTCCCAGCGATGTAATAACTCCCCAGAGGTGTGTATTATTTCATTCGCTTCCTCTAAGAATATTTCAGCCAGTTCAGGATCTAACTCAAACACGCTACCGTCAGCTCTTGCCTCCTCTACGTCAACAGTGTCGAAGGTATTTGTATCTTCAGTCTCTACTAGAGTAACTTCATCAGGAGAGATTGCTGAAACAGTATTTTCATCTTCAACCTGTGAAGCTTGCTTAAGTTTTTCGATGAGCTCATTTTGAGCCTGGTAAGGTTTGCCTTGTTCAATCGATACCAGCATAGCACTTAATGCTAAAGCAGAATCTTCAAGCAAACTCATTAATAATTCGCCCATCACCACACGTGACTCTACAGACAACTCAAAAACTTTTTCTAATATATCAGCTAAATCTCCAACAGGTTCAACCCCTGCAAGACGGGCTGCGCCCTTTAAGGTATGAAAGTCACGCTGTAGCTGAACGATAATATGCTCATCATCAGGTGATTTTTTAAGCTGCGCTAATGCTGGAGGCATTCCATGAACAATTTCATTGGCTTCTTCAAGGAAAATTTCTGCCAACTCAGCATCCATCAAGTCATCATCAGCTATATCTGCGCTGCTAGCTTCACCAAGCTCGTTGCTTTCCTCATCAGACGTGTAAGAAGGTAAAGCACCATCAAGTTCATTTTCTAATTCTATTAACTTTTCGTGCAGTGATTCTTCAACTTGATTAGTTTTGCCAGACTGATCATTTATATGTTCTCTCAATTCAGCGAGGAGTTTATTATCTAAATTAATACTTAGTCCAGCAGCCAACTGATCCATCATATCAATCAGGGCATCATGCCCCCGTTTAATATCTCGAAGAAAGGAAGGGTCTGGAATTTTTTCATCAATATTAATACTACCGTAACTTTGTTCTAAGCATTCACACAGCTCAGCAATACTATCTAACCCAGCAACTTTAGCACCACGATGAAGTGTTTTAACCTCACCATACAATTTGACTAAAGCGTTTTCAGATACGGGGTTTTCACTCCACTCATTAAGAATACCTTCAGCATCCAACAAAATATCTAGACCTTCTGTTAAGAAGATATTAATAATTTGCGGATCCTGCGGTGCATCTTTCAATAACTCATTTTCATCACTCGCTTCTTTAAAGGCTTCTTTTTGCAGGTTACCCAAAAAGCTTAAAAAGTCATCAGTTCCTGAGATTAGTTGATTTGGTGTGGTCGCAAGTTGTGCTACACCTTCTTCAATTAAGGCCATAGCTTGCAACAACATTTGAGCTACCGAGTAAGTAACCTCTATATTCTTTGCCCGTGCTTCTTTAATGAGTTTTTCGACCGGAATCGCAATTGTTGCAATCGGTTGAATATTTGCAGTATTCGCACTGCCTTTAAGTGTATGCAAGGCACGAGATAAGTCGTCATCTACCGGCACGCTTGAACCTTCAGCGACTCTCATCGCAAAGTTCTCAACACTTTTCACATGCAATGCGGCTTCATTCTCAAATATTTCAAGCAAGGCATCATCGATACCAACAACATTCTGATCTTGACTCTCCCCTTCACTAATAGAGGAAGTAATACCTTTTTCTGATGAAGCAGCTCCAATACTAGAAACAAAGTCACCATTTGCTAATGCTTCTGCTTGCTTCTCAATCAAAGGAACATCTAGAGTAGATTTCGTTCGCGTTTCAAAGCATTCAACCAGCGCTGGAATATGATCAACAACGTGATTAATTAGACCTGCTATATCTTTATTCATTAAAATAGAGCCATCAATGACTCGATTTAGTAAATTCTCAATAGCCCACGCAGCATCGCCAATCACCAATGCCCCAACCATTCGACCACTGCCTTTAAGTGTGTGGAATGCTCGACGTAGCTCTGTAAGCGTATCGCTGTTGGTATAATCCTCTAATAATACAGGTAAGTGAGTTTGAATTGCTTCAAGCACCTCGCCCGCTTCTTCGATAAAGATTTCTAAGATTTCTTCATCAATTAAATCATCGTCATCCTCTATTTCATTAACAGCAGATGCTTCAATAGGTTCTGGTTCTGGCTCTGGTTCTGGTTCTGGCTCTGGCTCTGGCTCTGGCTCTGGCTTTGGTTCTGGCTTTGGTTCTGGCTTTGGTTCTGGCTTTGGTTCTGGCTTTGGTTCTGGCTTTGGTTCTGGCTTTGGTTCTGGCTTTGAGTGCATTAAATCGCTTGTTGTCTTATTCTCAAGCAACATTTCTGCACGAATAGCCAAGTGCTCATAATTTGAAGACTCTACTTTTTGAGCAAACTCCTCTACCAAAATTGGTAACTGATCCATTACCCCATCAAGTAAATCAAATATATCTAAACCAATACCTTCATTTGCTTCAAGGTACTTATTCAGTAGATTCTCCACCGGCCAAGCAACATCTGAAACAGCAATGGCTCCAACTAAACGGCCACTACCTTTTAAAGTGTGAAACGCCCGACGTAGTGTTTGAATATCATCACAATCATCAGGTTCAACTCTCAACTTTGTCATCGTAGTTTTAATTTCTTCGATAACTTCAGCGGCTTCCTCTAAGAAAATCTCTAGAATTTCATCATCAATTAAATTTTCATCACTTTCTTTTACAACAGCATCGGGTGATTCCGTCGCAATATCTGATACGTGATATTGGGATAGAACAGGCACCTCGGCCTCACTCACCGTTGATACTTCACCATTAGTTGGGTAACCCAATTTAGCAACACTTTCTTCTGCAACCTGTAAAATTCGATCGTTGCCTTTAGCTCCCTCAGATAACCGCTCCATATAATATTCAACACTGGAGATTGCATCGGCTAATCGATCTAAGGCTTGCCAATCTGGAACAATTTTATCCGTTAAAAGCTGTTCGTCTATATACCGACTACAAGATTGAAGTAACTTTGCCGCTTGCGGTAACGGAATAATTTGTAGACCGCCTCTAATACTGTCTAGCAAATTCGGAACACCTTCTAATTCAGCGTGATCCCATTGAGATGCGATAAAGTTAACAATACTATTTTTTGCTTGCTCCAAGCCATTTCGTGATTCATAAATCACAGCATTATGAGCACTTTCAAAATGCTCAGCAGGTACGATGAAGCCGTTGTCTTGATCATTTAATTGGTCAACTTCTGATCCTGAAGATGCATGCTCATTTGTTAATGAGTCCAGATTGGCTTCTACATAAAGTAATGCACCCGCCATCTCCATTAATGTTTGATCATTTGCTGGTTCATCAGATTCAAGCACATTTTCTATGATTGAAACCTGATCCAAAATCATTTTTCGTGATATACCAAGCCCCAAAACGGCGATGGTATTCGCAACCTGAGTGAGAGGTTGAACTAAATCAGCAAGTGTTTGGTTATCTTTATCTTCACCACGAACATAAAGATCTAACTGATCTTTAATTTGGTTTAATTCATCACTTAAAGCAGAAACCACTGATGACATGGTTTCTTGCCCAGGAGCTTGAAGCTTCTGACGCTCTTCATCGACCTCTTGATCCGTTAACAATGCTGCTGATAGATTAAATTTTATCTTTAATTCGTCAATACGTTGGCTAGTAACCTTAGTTCTAGCGACATAATAAAGGAGGTTTTTTAACAGATCAGAAGGCAGTGGTTTTGCAAGAATGTCATTACTCTCTTCTATCATCAATTTAATTTGATGATCAAGCTCTCTTAAAAGGTGTTTCGTTGCGGAACTAAGCTCATCGACATTACCCTTTATTGCATCCAAAAAACCAACGGCTACCCACCAAATTTTGCCTAAAGATGTACCGAGACAAAACTTCTCAAGTCTGACAACAACTCGGTATAAATAAGCAAAATTCTGTTCGAGATCCTGATTTCTAATCACCCCAGCAAGGGAAAATTGAAACATTTGCCTTAACTTTCGAAGATTTGCCAGAACCTGTTCATCTTGCATTCTAAGATTATGATCTGAACTCTCTATGACATCTGCAGCGGATAGATTAGGCGTAAATAGTGATGTATCTGATAAAAGAGGGCGACCCTGAAGCGCTCTTAAATCATTTAAAATAGGTAATAGAACAACAGGTAAATCACGCTGTCCTTTTTGTATATGTTCAAGATAATTTTCAAGCTGAAGAAGCGATTCCATTAAAACTTCAAGCGCTTCTTGAATATTAGAAACATTGCCTTCTAAAATATACTGACAGAGCGTCTCCATCTCTTCTGCAAGTAATGCGGCACCATAAAATTCAACCATCTGCAAAGTGCCGTGAACTTGATGAACATAGTTCAGGCAAAAAGTTATTTGCGTTATGTCGTCTTTATTTTCAACAAACACCTCTAAAGCTTTTTGAGCTTGTGACAAGGTCTGTTTAATTTCGCCTTTAACCCAATCTAGGGCAATATAGTCATGGTTGTTCCCCATAACTTCTCCAGTCAATGCGTTATGATATTTTAAACCCGTGGTTTAAATACCGGTTTAAAATTATGTTAATAATTTTTATGTCGTAAAAATGCCAATGTCCGGCTATTTTCTACCCGAGAAACTTGTGAATGTGTCCATTCAACCGCTTCGCCCTGGCCAATGATAAGCATCCCACCAGGTGCCAAACACTGAACAAGACTATCTAAAATTGCATGTTTACGTGCTTTGCGAAAATAAATGAGTACATTCTGGCAATAAATTACATCCATGTTTCGTAATGGACTTTTTTCTATATCGACCATATTGGCCATTGAGAAACAAACTTTATGCTTTATATCATCATTTACTTCAAAAAGATTTTTGTCCTTCTGCGAAAAATATTGAACAATATGCGCTTGCTTCATGTCCATCAATTTACGCGTGTTATAGGTCGCCGCTCTTGCTTTATTTAATGCAGGCAAACTTATATCTGTTGCTGTAATTCCAAAACGAGGCTCACTATGAAGTTTCAAAAACGCTTCATTCGTTAAAATGGCTAATGTGTACGGTTCTTCGCCAGTCGAACAACCTACACTCCAAATATTCAACGATCTGTTCTTGGTTTCATTCTGTAGACGCGCTAACAGGAACTCTTGAAAAAGTAACAATGATTCTGGGTCTCGATAAAAGCGAGTTTCCTGAACCATTAAACGATCAAGCAATATATTCCATTCAACTATGCCGCTAGGTTTTGTCGAGACGTGTGCGTAATACTGATCAAAATCCAAACAATTAATTTCACGCATTCGAATAATAAGGTTTGATTGCAGCAATGACTGTCGCTCTTTGGCAACATGCATACCTGTACGCTCTTCCAGTAAATTTTGCCACTTTAGAAACTGGGCATCACTAAATACTGGAAAAGATACTTTTTCCCAACTCATAATTTATTCTTCAGTTTGGCGTTCACTAATCTGATTTCACTACGCTCTGGTTCCACAAAAAAGGCGCTGCACAACCAATCCATACCAAGTTTAGGCGACGTTAATATTTTCTCCATCATCCAAAGGTAGCTTAAAGCCAGATACTGAATCACGCAGTTGACTCGACATTTCCGCTAAATTACCAATTGATTTCGCTGTTGCTGTTGTACCAGATGAAGTCTGAGAGGTGATTTCTTGAATAACATTCATCGTATTTGATATATGGCCAGCAGAGAGCGATTGCTGGCGTGAAGCATTCGATATGTTTTGAATCAAGTCAGCCAGGCTCATCGAAACCGTTTCAATTTCTTCCAGCGCAACACCCGCATCTTGTGCTAGTCGAGCACCACGCACCACTTCTGCGGTGGTATGTTCCATCGATATAACGGCTTCATTAGTATCTGTTTGAGTTGTTTTAACCAAGGCTTCAATCTGCTTTGTTGCTGCGGAAGATCGTTCTGCCAGTCGCTGTACTTCGTCCGCAACAACCGCGAACCCCCTACCAGCATCTCCCGCCATCGATGCCTGGATTGCAGCGTTCAATGATAGAATATTAGTCTGATCGGCAATATCATTAATCAAGGAGACAATATCACCGATTTCTTGAGATGACTCACCTAATCGTTTAATACGCTTAGACGTTTCTTGAATCTGCTCACGAATAGTATCCATACCATGAATAGTATTCTGTACCACTTCAGCACCTTTCTTCGCGATGGTTACAGACCGTTCCGCAACCGCTGTTGACTCTGAAGCATTCGAGGATACTTGATCAATCGAAACAGCCATTTCATTTACCGCCGCAGAAGCTCCCGCAATTTCCTGCGCTTGATGTTCAGAAGAATCTGCTAGATGCATCGCTGTTGTTTGTGTTTCTTGAGCCGATGCCGAAACTTGTAATGCAGTATCTCGAATGGCCTTAACTAACCCTCTCATTTGATCGATCGCAAAGTTAATCGAGTCAGCAATTGCACCCGTAAAATCTTCGGTTACCGTTGCTTCTGTGGTTAAGTCACCATCCGCTAAGTCAGCTAGCTCATCAAGTAATCGTAAGATAGCGTTTTGGTTCTGTTCATTCTGCTCTTCTGTCACCTGTAAACGGTTCTGACTATCCTGATATAAAGACCAACCAGCGAATACAATTAATAAAATGATCCCAAATAAAATCATATAAGCTTTATTAGGGCTAATAAATCGACTATCTGCGTCTGTTTGAAAGCGTGTTGCTAACGCTGCGGTTTCTTCAAGAAGTGTAATAGAGTTGCCAAATATTCCATTTGCAGCATTACGAACCTTAAATAATTCAGGTGATGTTTCTAAAATCGCTTTTACGTTGCTGTCTACAAATTCAAATAGTTCTGCAATCGCTTCAAGACCATAGATAGCATCTTCATCTGTTACCTGACTAATATCCATCGCATCATTGCCCTCAAACATTGAGTTCATAACACGGCCAAATAATGTGGCATCTACGCCAAATCGGTTTGCAGCAATCGCGGCATCTTCATCACCGGTTAATATATTATTAACACTTCGTACAATTCGTTCTGCTCTCAGTGACTGTCGCTCCGCCACTGAGATTTGATCTGCAGGTGCGTCATTTTCCAGAAGAATCGAAACGACATCTTCATATTCAATCTGTAACTGTGGAATCGTTTCATTTAGCGTTTCTGCAATTTGATGCAGTGTGAGTACTGTATTTTTATTTTCAATAATTCGATCGGCATTACCTCTAACCACTTGCCAGCGGTCAGTCACGCCAACCTCTGTAGCTAGTTGAGATGCAGGTAAACCTGTCTCGGCATTTCCTGTTGTAATAAAACCTAATTTTCTTTCAAAGTCATCTCTTGACCGTTCAAGCTGCTTAAACGCCCCTTCTTTACCTGCAGCGGCTTCCGTCGCATTCTTGGCAATTTCTTGAGAAAGCACCCTCAAATCATTCGCATAGCCCACATACTCTTTATCATAGTTACCGTCACGCGTAATAAAATACGACACAACAAAGAGTGCTACCAATAATACAATAAGCCCACCACCCAGTATGAATATGCGTGTGTTATTGCTTTGGTCTGCGCTAAATTTTCCAGAGATGATTTTCATTTACTGGCTCCCGGCCTTTACTATCAATGTTTGTTATTGAATCTTTACGAATTTTTTTTCTTGTTCATTGAACTGCAACATCAAGAAACTTGTCATTTTCAGTTAATACAAAGGAATCAAATACATTCCAATTAACACCACTCTTTATATACGCTCCTTTAACAAAAGGCTGAATAGAATGTACTAACTTGGTAGGAGCGCCTTTTTTAAAATCATCGACTGAAAAATATTGCATTCCCATTACACTATCAACAACGAAGCCACTTAAGACCTCGCCATGATCAACAACCAATACTCGTTTATCTCGACTATTAAGCGAACTATGATCTAAGCCAAAAAATCGTGACAAATCCATGATGGGCAATAAGCGACCACGAACATTAGCGATACCTAGCATCCAGCTTTTAACGCCAGGTACTGATGTAAACTTAGGTAGATGAAGAATTTCTGAAATAGATCCCATAGCAGCAACATAGTGGGTACCTGCGATCTTAAAACCAATACCATTCCAAAGTTCAACGGCTTCATCTTGAGCAGGAAGGCCTGCTGCAAATTGAACGCTTCGCTGTGAAATTTCAGTTAATATCCCAAAAGGGCTTGCCGATAGTGACGTCATTTATTAACTCGATTTAACCCAGCAATTCATTAATTGTGCTTGTTAAACTTTCTTCTGAAACAGGCTTCACCAAATATCCTTTAGCACCTTGACGCGTCCCCCAAACCCGATCAGTTTCCTGGTCTTTGGTGGTCACGATAATGACAGGAATTTCTGCTGTTTCTGTTGCTCTTGTTAATTGTCTGGTTGCCTGAAAGCCGTTCAAACCAGGCATTACAACATCCATAAGAATCAAGTCAGGCTGTTCGGCTCTCGCTACAGCGACACCGTCTGCACCATTATCAGCTGTTATCACTTCGTGATTATTACTTTCTAAGATAGTTGAAATCTTACGGATTTCAGTCGGTGAATCATCCACAATTAAAATACGAGCCATAGTTCCCCCTGGCAAAAACTTTTCTAATTAGCATCTATTTGATTTATGAACAAACCGATACATTTTTCAATTTGACTTAACTACTCGGTCGATGATTACGAATAGTATTTAATAATTCATCTTTGCTAAATGGCTTAGTCAGATACTGATCTGAACCAACAATCCTGCCTTTCGCTTTATCAAACAAGCCATCCTTACTTGATAACATGATCACTGGCGTTGATTTAAAAGAACTATTATTTTTGATGAGCGCACACGTTTGATATCCATCTAAACGAGGCATCATAATATCCACAAAAATAATATCAGGATGGGAGTCTGCGATTTTAGCTAAAGCATCAAAACCATCAGTGGCGGTTATTACTGTACACCCCACTTTCTTTAGTAGTGTTTCGGCAGTACGACGAATAGTTTTACTATCATCGATTACCATTATTTTAAGATTTTCGAAATTCTCTTCCATTATCTAGCAGCCTGGGGCACTTGAAGATTTACATTTACTCGCGTTTTCAAGTAAAGCTATTGATTATAATAGACTTTATTAATGAAAAGCAGCCATTATTATTTAAAATATGTATTCAATAAAGATGAATAATACCGACTAGCGCGTTACATCACAGCCAGTTTTATCCACTCGCCATTAAATTACTATAGACCAATATTTAAAAAATGTTCTGGTAACTTTTATCGTTTTGTAACGAGTTGTTAGGTACATGCGCTTTTTAACATAGATTCACGATAATTTTTATAAGCATTTATTATCTATAGTTTAATTATACATTTTAAGAAATAAATTATTTTATATAAAATGTAATGAAAGTTAATATCGTCTAGAATTTAGATTCTAAACACACAAAATGGCTTTTAACCTGATGTTTAGAATGAATTAATGTTACTTTGCCTACGTACAGTAACCTTAGACAGTTAAGATTAGTACATTTTTTTTGTTTTACAGGATTAAAATGACGATAAAACTTGGAATCATTATGGACCCAATTGGGAACATAAACATCAACAAAGACAGTTCTTTTGCCATGATGCTCGCCGCACAAAAAAAAGGCTGGGAGCTAATTTACATGGAACTCCCTGATTTATACCTAGATCAAGGTGCAGCAAAAGCACGTGTACGAAACGTAACGGTTGAAAGAAACCCAAGTAAATGGTTCGAACTTTCTGCGCCTCGTGACATCGCCCTTTCAGATTTAAATGCCATCATTATGCGTAAAGACCCCCCTGTCGATGCCGAGTTTATTTATGCTACGCACATTCTCGAACGCGCAGAAGAGCAAGGAACATTAATCGTTAATCAAGCAAGAAGCTTGCGAGACTGCAACGAAAAACTCTATGCCACCGCGTTTCCTCAATGTTGTCCGCCCGTTCTTGTCACGCGCGACCAATCTAGGCTAAAACAGTTTCTTACCGACCACCAAGATGTTATTTATAAGCCTTTAGATGGCATGGGTGGCGCTTCAATTTTTAGAGTCAAAAATGGTGACGACAACTTAGGCGTTATATTAGAAACCCTCACATCTCATGGCCAGAACCAAATCATGGCTCAGCAATATTTACCTGAGATTAAAAAAGGTGATAAGCGCATTCTTATCATTGATGGCGAGCCCGTCCCTTATTCGTTAGCGAGAATCCCTACGAAAGGGGAGCATCGCGGCAATCTGGCGGCAGGAGGTCGAGGTGTAGCTCAAGCACTAAGCGAACGAGATTACTGGATCGTCGATCAAATAAAAGATGATTTACAAAAAAGAGGATTATTGTTTGTCGGGATTGATGTGATAGGTGATTACCTCACCGAGATCAATGTCACTAGCCCTACCTGCATACAAGAGTTAGACAATGCTTATAATTTGGATATTGCCGGCAAGCTAATGTGTGCCATCGAACAAAAAATTCTAGCATCCGACTGTAACCAGAAAAACACTTAGGGGAACATTTTGGCGTCTTTAATTGCAGGATCAGGTGTCAGCGCTACGGATCGGTTAAGCTTTACTGTTTTTGTGGCCTTAGCACTCCACGCCCTAATGGTATTAACCGACTTTATCCAAGAAGACCCCTCTCCTGCACAACGAACGATGGAAATCACACTTTCTCGCTACGATGATGTCGAAAAACCAAAAGAAGCGGACTACCTGGCTGAAACTAATCAGAAGGGCAGCGGAACGCTTCAAGAAAAAGCCCTGCCCACAACACCCATTAAAGCAGTTCAACACAACACCACGCCGCAGAAAGCATCGTCACCGGCAGCACAAAACAAACAGCAGCCAGCAAAAACGAAACCGGTCGTCGTCACCAAGAAAGCAAATTTACAGCGCCCTTCATTATTTGACCGAGCGATCGAGTCTACAAAACCTGTTCAGGTTCAGCCAAGAAGATCAATACTCGAGCGCAGCCTTGAAATTGCAGAACTAGAAGCCAATTTAGATCGACAACAACAAAATTATGCAAAACGACCTCGTGTCACCCGACTCACTGCTGCGTCAATGATGAAAGCCGTCGATGCAGAGTACGTATTACATGTTGTCAAAAAAATAGAACGCGTAGGCAGCTTAAATTTTCCTGAAGAGGCGGGAAAGAAACTCTACGGCACCCCAAGAATGTCAATATCCATTTATGCTGATGGCTCTATTCGTGATGTTGATATACTGCAAAGCTCCGGCAACTTAGTGCTTGACTCTCAAACCATTGAAATTATACGTCGAGCTGCGCCGTTCGCGCCGTTCCCCAAGAATGTAAGAAAAGAACGCGATGTACTAGAGCTCATCAGAACCTTTTCTTACAACAGACGAGGGGTTTCAAGCTATTAAGAAATCAACTTGCCAAATCAGCAATGTCTAGTGATACTAATATTATGTCAAAATTAACAACACTCGAACAAAACACCAGTTTACAAAGTCAGTTCTTACTTTCTATGCCTCAGTTACTGGATCCTAATTTTAGAGGAACCCTGAGTTATATTTGTGAGCATGATGAGCTTGGCGCCATGGCAATCACAATTAACCGCCCCAGCGAAATAATGCTGTATGAACTACTAGAGCAACTTGGTATCCCTGTTACGACTAAAAACATTACAACAAAGAATCAGAATGAGGAACAGCTAATTTACATTGGCGGCCCGGTGCAACAAGACCGTGGCTTCATTCTTCATACCGACAAAAGAGCTTGGCAATCAACCCTTGAAATCAATGAGCATATGCGCCTGACTACCTCAAAAGATATCTTAGAAGCCATTGCCAAAGGAGATGGACCTGAGAACTATCTCATTGCACTTGGCTACGCAGGTTGGAGCGAAGGCCAGCTAGAAGAAGAACTATTAGCGAATGCCTGGCTTAATTGCCCTGCTGACAACGAGATTTTATTTCACACTAAAAGTCAGGATAAGTTAATTAAAACAATGCAGAAACTAGGCATCAACTCCAGTCAGTTAAACGGTCAAGTTGGACACGCTTAACCATGACTCCAAACAATACAAGCAAAAAACATCAAACCTATTTATGTTTTGACTTTGGCCTTAAACGCATCGGTGTCGCTAGCGGTAATGACTTACTTAAAAAAGGAAACGAACTCGCCCCGATTCAAGCAAAAGATGGAATACCTGACTGGTTAATCATTGAAAAGCTAGTGAAAGAGTGGCTACCCGATAAATTTATAGTCGGTCTCCCTCTCAACATGGATGGCACTCAAAGCGATATGTCTTTGCGCGCAACAAAATTTGGTAAGCGCTTAAAGGGACGATTCAACAAAGAAGTCGATATGATGGATGAACGACTTTCAAGCTATGAAGCTAAAAGTCAAATTCAAGCTCAAAAAGGTAAACAGCTAGACTTCGGCATTCATTCTGTCGACGGAGCTGCTGCCTGCCTAATTTTAGAATCCTGGTTTGCTATGAAGGATAGTCCGAATGCATGATAACCACCCACAAGATGGCCTAGCAGTTAATGCACTACTTAGCTCGATGGCACAGAAACTAAAACATTATCTTCAAGATAAAAATATCCATGAGTACGAATTAGTCGGAATTCGAACCGGTGGTGTATGGGTTGCAAAAGCAATCCAGCAACACCTAAGTAATCACCAGGAAATTGGCGAGTTAGATATTTCATTCTACCGAGATGATTTTACCAAAGCCGGCTTAAACCCCACCGTTAAACCGTCTAATCTCCCCTTTGAAACAAATAACAAACACCTTATTTTATTTGATGACGTGTTAATGTCTGGTCGTACAATACGCGCAGCCATGAATGAACTATTCGATTATGGTCGACCTGCTAGCATCACACTAGCGGTACTGGTTGACATTGGCCGACAAGATTTACCGATATCTCCAAACATCGTTGGTGCCAACTTGTCGCTCAAAGAAAATGAGCGCATCAAATTAATCGGACCTGACAATCTTAATTTAGAAATACAAAACGCCCTTTAAGTTGACACTTACTAAGTAGGACACCTTGTCATGCAATCACCGTTACAATTGACTGAATCAGGAAGACTCAAGCATTTTTTAACTATCTCCGGATTAAGCAAAGCGCTATTAACGGAAATTCTAGACACAGCCGACTCTCTCATTGAAGTGGGTGAAAGACAAATAAAAAAGGTGCCCTTATTGAGAGGTAAAACCGTTGTTAATTTGTTTTTTGAAGCCAGCACACGAACAAGAAGTACGTTTGAGTTAGCCGCCAAACGCTTATCCGCTGATGTACTAAATATCAACATCAACACTTCAGCAACGTCTAAAGGTGAATCACTCTCCGATATGCTCAGAAACCTTGAAGCCATGGCAAGCGATATGTTTGTTGTCCGGCATGCTCAAAGTGGCGCAGCACATTTCATTGCAGAGTCAGTAACCCCAGGAGTTGCCATCGTAAATGCGGGAGATGGTTGGCACGCCCACCCAACTCAAGCCATGCTAGACATGCTGACCATTCGTCAAAATAAAGGTCAGTTTGAAGGTTTAAAAGTGGCCATTATTGGTGACATTCTTCATTCACGCGTGGCGCGCTCTCAAATTCGCGCTCTCAATACCCTCGGTGTTGATGAAGTTCGAGTAATCGCACCCAACACCCTACTACCGACACAAGTTCAATCGCTTGGCGTGACAGTATTCAACGATCTGGAACAAGGCCTAGATGATATCGATGTCATTATTATGCTTCGCCTACAAAAAGAACGCATGCATGGTGCACTTTTGCCTAGTGAACAAGAATATTTTGAACTATACGGCCTCACTCAAGAAAAACTTAAATGCGCAAAACCTGATGCGATTGTTATGCACCCAGGACCAATCAACCGCGGGGTTGAAATCGAATCCGAAGTTGCTGACGGCCCTCAATCCGTCATTTTAGATCAAGTCACGAACGGTATTGCAATTCGAATGGCAGTAATGTCCATGACCATGAGTGGCCAAACTGAAACTAAAAATTTGTTAGCTGAGAGCACATCATGAAAATTGAAATCACAAATGGCAGCTTGTTAACCACCCAAGGCAAGTGGGAGTCATTTGATCGCATTCAAATAAGTGACGGTATTATTAGCCACATCGACCAAAAAGGTTCACCTTCAGATGCAAGCTTTGCTGCAGAAGTTCAAATAGACGCTAAAGACTGTTATGTACTACCCGGGTTAATCGATTTAAATGCCTCGCTTCGCGAGCCTGGTTACTCTGTAAAAGGTTCCATTGCCAGCGAAACAGCCGCTGCAGCGGCTGGTGGCATCACCACCCTTTGCTGCACACCGGAAACAGACCCGATAAATGATTCTGAAGCCGTCACAAAATTAATTAAAGATTTATCCCAAAAAAGCAATAAATGCCAAGTATTCCCCTTAGGCGCTTTAACCAAAGGTTTGAAAGGAGAACAGCTTTCTGAATACGCCGCACTTAAACAAGCAGGCTGTATTGCTCTCAGTAATGCTTATCACCCCATCAAAAACCTAGCAATCACCAAGCGCTGTTTTGAATACGCCACAACACATGGCTTAAGTGTATTTATCAACCCGATTGAAGCTTCTCTGCACGAAGGCGTCATGCATGATAATCATGTCAGCACAACCATAGGCTTACAAGGCATCTCCAGCCTAGCTGAAACGATTGCCGTATCTCAATTAATTCAACTCGCAGAGATTAGCGGCGCTCACCTCCACTTGTCGCAATTATCTGCGGCTGATTCAGTCTTACAAGTAAAAACAGCAAAAGAACGAGGCATTAACGTGACCGCAGATGTTGCGATTCACCACTTACTTTACACTGATGAACAAGTCGAAAATTTCAACAGTGCTTTTCATTGCATGCCGCCTATTCGCTCTGAGTCTGACCGTTTAGCACTACTAGAAGGTGTTAAATCAGGCACTATTGACGCAATCACCAGCGCCCACCAACCGCATGAAGCTGCGGCAAAACAAATGCCTTTTGGGGAAACAGAGCCTGGTATGAGCAACATAGAACTACTCCTCCCAATGGCCGTCGAACTCAATGATCACCATAAGCTACCACTTACTAATTTTATTGCGGCAATGACGACTCAAAGCGCTAATGTCCTAAACCTCAAAAAGCCAGAAATTTCTGCAGGAAGTGCTGCCAACCTATGTATTTTTGACCCCACTAAAATCTGGTCATTGAAAACTGAGGATTTATTATCTAAAGGCAAAAACTCTCCTTCAATAGGACAAAAACTTAAAGGCAAGGTAAAAACTACTATATACGAAGGAATAATTGCTTTTAACGATAACTAATTTTTGTGAAAGGTATAGAACAAGATCTAAAAATGAGCGTATTAGCCAAGAAGGATAACGTAAATATAACATGCACGAAAAGTTGCGGTTCTGATAACACACCGCAACTTTTTATGTCACTAACACTAAATTTGGGTATTGAGAACTAGCCATTGACTGCATCTTTTAATGACTTCCCAGCCTTAAAACCAACACTTTTACTCGCTTTTATTTCTATTGCTGCACCTGTCTGAGGATTTTTACCCATTCGAGCACTTCGCTCTCTTCTAGAAAACGTCCCAAATCCGATTAAAGTAACAGTATCACCTTTGCTCATCGCGTCAGTAATTTCATCTGTCATCGCATTTATAATTTCACCGGCCTTTTCCTTAGTAACATCGGCTTTTGCTGCAATTGCGGCTGCTAATTCTGGTTTTTTCATTATTCACCTCTGATTATTGTTTTTACGTAATTCGTTTCTAAGAAAGATAGACCAGTTCCTGATGCTTTCAATTATAATTACAAAAAAAAGGAAAAAGTTCCTTACATACCGGCACCAGATCTAATTTTAAAAAAATTTCAGCTCTGTTTTCTATCTTTGTGTCATTGATCTCACAAACTTAAAGACAAGTCATGGATAATCCAGCGGTTATCAATTTTGTTACATCGTAATATAACTACAAGATAACTTGTTGCTATAACAAACAGTATGTTCGATTAGCATTCCTTTTATTATTAGGAAAGGCCAACAAATAATTGTGCCTTCATTTTATTTTGTATTAAAACGTACTTTAGGAGTTTATGGTGAATTTCAATCACTTCCGTACCAGTTTTAAATGGATTTTATTGTCCCTTGTACTATCAGTCGTTTTAGGTGGCTGTAAAGCAATCAACCAGTTTCTTGTAAAACCAATGCTTAAACCAACTGGCGATAGCATCACGCTACTTGGCGAAGCTCACGTTGTACCTTGGCAACTAGCGTCTGATGATCTCCAAGCGGGTTGCGCTGGCGCAGAAGCGACGGGCGCTCTCGTTATGTCTTTAGGCAGAATTACTGAAGAACCAAACGAACTAGGTGTCTTACTGTATCTTGGCTCCGGCGGCTGTGAAGAAGAACGCGCATTTGAAAGTGAACTATCATACCTTCGCTCTATCCGAGCACAGGATCCTGATATGGCTCAAGATGCGCTCATTAGACAGAAGAGACATCACGTTTTAGCCGCTAAACGTTATTACAGAGCTTGGGAACACCTAATTGCTTACAACATCGGTAATGAAATTGGTACAGCCTGCCCTGACCTCGAGCAAGAATTCGATCAAATAGTCTGGCTAGCCGGCCTCATCTCAGGCTTGCAAGCGTTAAACCACGACATTCTGTCAGGTATTGGTACTGGCGTTCCCAAGAACATTGCCGCTCAAGCAGAACGAGGAGCCGGCTGCCTAGACAACCGTACATGGTTTGGCGTACCGCTAGCACTTAAGGCTGCAATCTGGTCATTACTACCCGGCGCATTACCTGAAGGCGAGAATGCTTGGGAGCGTTTAGAGCAAGCTGACATTATTGGTGAAAAAGCACATGTAAGACTCGCTCACGTATTCCACATTATTGCCGCTTATTCAAAAGGTGACATGGAAAGAGTTCGAACTGTCATTAAGCGTCATGCGAAAGAGATCGAAGAACATAAACCTAACGCTAAATTCAGGTTATTTGATGCTGCAGCAACCGAAGCGATTAGAAGAATTTCTGATCGGATGTGGACTGAGGCTGTTGGGCACCGCACACCAATCGGGCAATTAGGTACATTTTGGGATGAAGATGCATCTGCAGATATCGAAACCGTTGATCTAGACGACCTATTTTAACAATGACTGCGCCCATTTTAACAAAAATGTGACGCAGTTCGCCTAAAGCAACTTGATAGAATTAGATCACCTGCTTTTAGCTAAAATATAATCATTATCAAGCTAGTCTGCTTGTAAAAAATGCCGGTATAATCTACCGGCATTTTTGTTTGTACAAAATAAAACCAATTCACTTTTTTTGGGGGGAAGGAAATCCGTGGCTTCCGATACACAATATAAACGCTCATCTATCGAGTGGTTTTCATCATTACCAGCCAGCATCTTGCTATTACTGGTTGTCATTTTTAGTACTAGTAGTGATATCCACAATCAGATTCTTCAAGTCGGAGAAAATTTTTGGCCTGGGTATTACAAATTAAGAGTTGATCCTGTTCCCCCCAGCTGTGACCCTAACGTCAATGTTGAAGAAAAACTACAAGAACGACTAGCTCAGAGCCAAGAGGATGACGATT